>Ga0116157_10000005_pt1 | contig 272817 bp, 234 predicted proteins | sample AD_UKC048_MetaG_FD_89882 | JGI IMG/M metagenome (GOLD analysis project Ga0116157, IMG submission 89882) | Active sludge microbial communities of municipal wastewater-treating anaerobic digesters from USA - AD_UKC048_MetaG | ecosystem: Engineered > Bioreactor > Anaerobic > Digestate | place... | reverse complement strand
CATTATGAACGGTCACGGCGGCAACCGGCCTGTGCAAAACCACCTGTATAACCTGGCCAAGGAATACAAAGATCTGAAAATGGCATGGTATTCCTGGTGGGCTTCTCCGGGGGTGCTGGCATTCCAGGAATCACAGGGATTGAAGGGCTATCACGCCAACTGGAGCGAGGCGTTTTCTTTCGTTCGGTCTTCGGCCATCCCACAGGGTGAAAAAACCGTTGTTGAAACCAACCGTATCCTCAACCCTGATCAGGCCCGTGAGGTTTACGGCGATGGTGTCTTTGGCGGTGCCTACCAGGTGGACGACACCATCATGAACGAAATGTTTGGTGTCGCCCTCAAAGAGGTCATTCGCTTATTGGAAGTCCTGTAGATAAAAAACCTATAATGTTGAATAAAAGCGAACGCACGCGAATGAGACTGTTCATTCGCGTGCGTTCTATGAGGAGAATACAAGGACAATCTTAGTCCTATTAGTTTAGATTAGGATTAACCTTGCCTAAGAGTTTATTAAGATTCAGGATGCAACACGGCTTCGATCTGTTGCACGGTGATGGTTCCCTGACGCAGAATGCGAGAATCATCGTTCATACAGTCAACAACCGTTGAAGGTATCCCGCCTGGGCAGTCGCCGCCGTCCAGGATAAGGGGGATACGACCAGTTAGTTGACCGATGACTTCGCGCGAACTCAACGGGTTCTGCTTGCCACTGATGTTCGCCGAGGAAGTGGCCAGTGGGCCGAATTCGTTCAACAGACGTAAACAGACTGGATGATCTGGCATACGCAGGCCGATGGATTGGTTTGCAGAGAGCAGGTCGGGAATGGTTTTTAGTTTCGGCACAATGACCGTTAACCCACCCGGCCAGTAATTCTCGATCAACTTGCGAGCGCTTTCAGTGATCTTTTCAGCCACCATTTCCACTTGCTTAATATCACCAATCAGAATGGCAATGGCTTTGTTGTAATCGCGTCCCTTGGCTTCGAATAGCTTGATGATCGCCGAAATATTGAACGGATCGACACCCACACCATAGATTGTATCGGTCGGGAAAGCCACAACATCCCCCGCTTTCAATGTGTCCAGTGCTCTTTGGATCGATGTTTCTTCTCCAGCAGATAATACAGTTGTTTCCATAATAACAATAGCCTCTAATAATTGAATGATTATCTTGATATTTTAGCAACTCTGGGTAGATTTGCATAATCAAACAGGATATCAATTTTTGCATCATGCAATAAAGTATTGACCGATTTTTCCACATCATTTGCGATGGTAGCTTCGATTTCCAGTAACATTAACCCGCCCGGACGCAGCAAGGTATCCGCCTGCTGCAGCAGAGGTCTGATGAATTTCAATCCGTCCGCTCCACCATCCAGTGCCAGTTGCGGTTCAAAGCGGAGGGCAGGTAATTGCGCCAGGGTGGGGGTGGGGATATAGGGTAGGTTCGCAGTGATCAGGTCAGCTTTCCCACTGATATTCTCGAGAAGATTGTTTTGTTTGAATGTGATCTGATCTTCATGATGGTAGTGCTCACAATTACCACGGGCGACCTCCAAAGCTTCAGATGAGATATCAAGGGCCGTGATACACAGATCCGGAACGGCATCTGCCAGACAGACAGCGATCACTCCCGAACCGGTGCCAACGTCATACGCGCTCCGTTTGTTTGGGTTCTTTTCCAGCCACTGGATGGCTTCTTCCACCAATAGTTCGGTTTCAGGGCGGGGAATGAGCACATTGTGGTTTACATAAAAATCCAACCCAAAGAAGGCTCTTCTGCCCGTGATATACGGCAGCGGTTCCCCTTCAACAAGTCGTTCGAGTGCTGCGTTCAGTTGGGCGGTTTGTTCAACCGAGAGTTCTTCGTTGTCGTGCGAGATGATCCATTCGCGCTTTTTCCCCAGTATGTGCGCAAGCAATACCTGGCTCTCCAGGAGGGGAGTCTCGGAACGGAGAAGCCGTTTTACGGCTTGTTCCTGCCAGGTGTGTAAGTTAATCTTCGTCCTCGTCTGATCCGGTGGAAGAGAGTCTTTCGGTCTCATCGCGTATGGAGAGCTCGTCAATGAACAGGTCGATGTCGCCGTTCATCACACCGGGGAGGTTGAAGGAAGAAACGTTGATGCGGTGGTCGGTGACACGGCTTTGTGGATAGTTGTAAGTGCGTATCTTCTCGGAGCGTTCGCCGGTGCCCACCTGAGAACGGCGTGCTTCTTCCCGTTCCGCCTGGCGTTTTTGCTCTTCGAGCTCAAACAGCCGGGCGCGCAGAATTGCCAGGGCACGCAGCCGGTTCTGTAGTTGGGAACGTTCATCCTGGCAGGCCACTACTAATCCGGTGGGTTTGTGGGTGATGCGCACGGCAGTGGCATTCTTTTGCACGTTCTGGCCGCCTGCCCCAGAGGAACGGAAGACATCCACTTCGATGTCGCCTTCAGGGATGTTTATCTCAACGTCCTCCACTTCGGCCATCACGGCTACAGTAACCGTGGATGTGTGGATGCGTCCTGATGATTCGGTTGCCGGGATGCGTTGTACGCGGTGAACCCCGGACTCGAACTTGAGGCGGGAATAGGCTCCCTTGCCCTTGACCATGAAGATGACTTCCTTGTAACCGCCAATCCCAGTCTCATTTGATGAGACGATCTCTACCGTCCAGCGGCGGGTTTCAGCATAATGCATGTACATGCGCAGCAGATCAGCCACGAACAGACCGGCTTCATCTCCGCCTGCTCCAGCGCGGATTTCCATGTAAACACTACGATCGTCGCGTGGGTCTTTAGGCACAAGCAGGAGTTTTAGCTCCTTTTCCGCTTTTTCAATTCCCGGCACGAGTTCTTCCAGTTCAGCACGCGCCAGTTCGCGCATTTCCTCATCACTCCCCTCAAGGATCTGCTCTGCCTGTGATTTCTGTTCAAGCAACTGATGATATTGGTTGGCGAGTTGGATAACCGGTTCGATATCAGAACGCTCCTTGGCCAGTTCTGCAACCTTCACATAATCCTCGGCGTTCTGTTCGAGGAGTTGGGTCAATTCATCATATCTTTTTTCAATAGAAGCGATTTTTTCCAGCATAAAAATACCTTTATGAGTCCGGTTTCCAAAACAGGTAAATTATACCAGTCATTCAAAATACCCATTGATCAGTTGCTGGCTGCAGGGTGATTTGCATGTTTATTCAGGCGCAGGCCGATTTCAGAGAATTGTGTTAACATAGGAAAAACAAATCATTCCTGGAGGATCTATGAGCTGCAAAGAAAAAAAGGTCGTTCAACTAGCTAATGGACCTAAAGCGATCGGCCCATATTCTTTGGGTGTAACTGCTGGACCTTTCCTATTCGCCTCTGGCCAACTGGGCTTGCTGCCGGAGACCGGTGCTCTGGTTGAGGGTGGGGTGGAAGCCGAAACCAGGCAAGCGCTTCTTAACCTTAAAGCCATCTTGGAAGGTGGCGAAACCTGTCTGGAGAATGTTGTGAAAACAACAGTCTTCCTGCGCGATATCAATGATTTCGCGAAAATGAACGCTGTCTACGCTGAATTCTTTACAGAGAACCCTCCCGCACGTTCGGCCGTCCAGGTGGCCGCTTTGCCCAAAAACGCGGCTGTTGAGATCGAAGCGATCGCTTTCGTCAAAAAAGACTAATATTCAAGACTTACACCGCTGCTTTGTATGGAAAACCACTTTTTGGAACAGGTGGATCAGCGAGGTAATGTTAATCTGTTAAGGAATCGTATCTGATGACAGTTCGGGTTTCTTTAATAATTCCTTGTTTTAATGAAGAAAAGACCATTGGAACTCTGCTCGATGCGATATCGAGGCAGACATATCCTCAAAAACAGATGGAGGTCATCATCGCTGATGGGCTATCCACCGACCGCACCCGTGAGATCATCACGGCATACCAGGCTTCTCACCCGCAATTGTCACTCTGTGTTGTGGATAACCCCAAGCAAGTCATCCCTGCCGCTCTCAATAATGCCATCAAAGCAGCCAGGGGCGAACTCATCGTGCGCATGGACGCGCATACCATCCCTGCTGTCGATTACGTGGAACTTAGCGTAGAAGCTTTCGATGAGGGTAAAGGGGAGGACGTCGGCGGTGTCATCGATATCACCCCCGGCGCTGATACCTGGATCGGCAGATCAATTGCAATAGCCACCCGCCATCCCCTGGGAGTTGGTGACGCTCGTTATCGCTGGGCAACAAAGGCTACACATGCGGATACGGTTGCTTTCGGCACTTATGCTCGTGCCACTTTCGAAAAAATCGGTCTGTATGACGAATCCCTTGTTGCCAATGAAGATTATGAGATGAACGCCCGTCTGCGCGCCGCTGGCGGACGCATCTGGATCGACCCGGCCATCCGCGCCACCTATCATTCACGCCCCGACCTTGCCAGCCTGGCCAAACAATACTTCACCTACGGTTTTTATAAATTCCGCATGCTAAAGCGCTATCCAGACACCTTACGCTGGAGGCAGGCGCTTCCTCCTCTATTTGTTTTAGGGATTTTGATGTTATTATTACTGGCAGTCTTCTGGAAGTTTGCTTTTTATGTGTTTCTCGCCGTTGTGGGTATTTACCTGCTGGCTTTGATTACCGCATCCATTCCGGAAGCGCTCAAACAAAAAGACATCTCGCTGGTTCCCGGTATTCCATTGGCTATCATGACGATGCATTTTGCATGGGGATCCGGTTTTTGGTGGAGCATGATCAAAGGAGCTTCTAACTAACAACATGGCCGTTGAACGCATCAATTCCAAGATACAATGGCGCATTCGTGTTCGAGAACGCAGGTTGATTCTGCTGGTGGGGGATTTGATCGTTGCCTATCTGTCTGTATTGATCGCCCTTTTCTTCTGGGGTCAGAAGGACTGGCTCAATTTCACACTTGAATTTGTCAACCAGCGGGCTCCAGCCTGGTTCTACCTGCTCCCATTCCTGTATGTGATCATCAATATTGATCTTTACGATATCAGCCGAGCCAATCGCCGCAAGGACACACTGCGCGGTCTGGCTACCTCAGCGCTGATCGGCTTCCTCATTTACATGATCATCTTTTTCATCGCTGATCCCAATTCGCTGCCGAGGCGCGGTGTCGCGGTGTTCATTGTCAGTGCCACACTACTTACCATGTTGTGGCGTTTCCTATATATACGTGTATTTACTGCGCCAATTTTCGCAAGGCGTGTGCTCATTATCGGAGCCGGCAAGGCCGGTACTACCATGACCGCCATGGTTAACAAAATGGTACCGCCGCCATTCGTTATAGCCGGGTACGTGGACGATGCCGAAGAGAAACAAGGATTAACTGTTGAAGGATTCCCGGTTCTGGGCACGAGCAAGGATTTGCCTCGCCTGATCCAGGAAAAGGATATATCTGACCTCATTTTCGCGATTTCCGGTGAATTACAGCCGGATATGTTCCGCAACATTCTCGAAGCTGAAGAACAGGGAATAGAAGTAACATCGCTGCCGGTTTCGTATGAGGAAATGTTCGGCCGTGTCCCCATCTTCCTGCTTCAATCCGATTGGATCCTGCGCACATTTATCGACCAGACCCACACCTCCAGTGTTTATGAGACTGCCAAACGCCTGATTGATATTTTCCTGGCGTTGCTGGGAGGGTTGGTCCTGGTTGCTCTTTTCCCGCTTGTTGCATTGATCATACTGTTGGATGACGGGTTCCCCATCTTCTATCACCAGCCGCGCGTGGGTAAGAACGGTGTGCCCTACCAGATCTATAAATTCCGCACCATGGTCAAGGATGCCGAGAAAGCCGGTGTCCGAACAGCCAGCGAAAACGACGCCCGCATTACCCGTATCGGCAAGGTCTTACGACGCAGTCACATAGACGAATTACCTCAAGTGATCAACATCCTCAAGGGCGAGATGAGCGTGGTTGGTCCTCGTTCCGAACAGATCGAACTGGTAAATAAGTTCCAGAAGGAATTACCGTTCTATCGCGCGCGCCTGTTGGTCAGGCCAGGCCTCACCGGATGGGCTCAGATCAACCAGCGTTACGCCACCACCACTGAAGACACCGGAGTCAAGCTCGAATACGATCTTTACTACATCAAGCACCGAAATCTGATGCTCGACATGACCATCATCCTCCGCACCGTTGGAGCAGTGATCGGCTTTAAAGGACTATGACATGAAAGCCAAAGTAACACTTAGAAATCGCTATATTCTCTTGTTTGATCTTGTCCTGGTGGCCGCGTCGGTTTTTGGGGCGTTCGGGCTTCGCTTTGAGCTTGGACAGCAATTCTATTTTTATCTGCCTTCCGCGTACTGGATGCTTGGGACTGCACTCATCGTCAAACCGCTGGTTTACTACCTTTTTGGCATGTACCGACGTCTCTGGTCTTACGCCAGCACCCAGGAACTAAAGCTCATCTTCTTCTCAGTGACCACCAGTTCAGTGTTGGTTTCACTCTTGATGGTGATCCTGGCATCGGTCAAAGCATTCTATGGTTTTTCTCGCGGCATCCTCATAATCGACTGGATGTTATCGCTTCTGTTCGTTGGTGGTCTGCGCTTTATGATGCGTGTGCTCTCCGATAGTCAAAATGCTTTTGCTTCCAGGAACAAAAGCGCCAAACGCACTCTGGTTGTGGGGGCCGGCGACGCGGGTGCTTTGGTAGTGAGAGAACTGGAAAAGAACCCCGAGCTCAATCTACAACCGGTTTGTTTTGTCGATGATAACCTGGCAAAAATGAAACAGCAGATCCACGGTATTCCTGTGGTGGGCACCATCGCCGATATCGGCAAGGTGATCGAGCACAAGAAGATCGACGAGGTGGTTATTGCCATCCCCAGCGCCGGTGGCAAGATCATTCGAATGGTAGCCGACGTGTGCCGTTTAAAGGGAATCCCTTTCCGTACCATGCCTGGATTATATGAGCTGTTGGGCGGCAAGGTGAGCGTCAACCGCCTCCGTGAAGTGGACATCACCGACCTGCTGCGCCGTCCGCCCAGTTACGTCAAAGGTGAACTTGTGGGTGCGGTCATCAGCGGCAAGATGGTCATGGTCACGGGCGCGGGTGGTTCCATTGGCCGCGAATTATGCCGTCAAATTGCGCGCTGGAACCCCTCCGGCTTGATCCTGCTCGGGCACGGTGAGAACTCCATCTTTGAAACTTTACTTGAGATACAGGAGACCTATCCTTCGCTGCCGCTCTTCCCGGTCATTGCCGACGTGCGCGAACTGGACAGACTGAACAGTGTGTTCAAACGCATGCATCCCGAGGTGGTTTTCCACGCCGCGGCGCACAAACATGTCCCCCTCATGGAACTGAACATCGACGAAGCCATCAACAACAACGTCATGGGCACACGGAATGTGGTTAAAGTCTGCGAACAGAATGACGTGCAGCGTCTGGTCATGATCTCAACCGATAAAGCCATCCGTCCCATCAACATCATGGGCGCATCCAAACGCCTGGCCGAGATGATCGTGCTCGATGCTGCCCACCGCACAGGACGGGCATATTGCGCGGTCCGTTTTGGTAACGTGCTTGGCAGCCGTGGCAGCGTCGTGCCGCTATTCAAACGGCAAATCGCCCGCGGCGGCCCTGTGACCATCACGCACCCGGATATGAAGCGCTATTTCATGACCATCCCTGAGGCTGTTTATTTGGTTCTTCAGGCAGCCGGGATGAGCAAATCCGGCGAGACCTTTGTCCTCAATATGGGCCAGCAAGTACGCATTCTCGACTTGGCCGAAGATCTGATTCGCCTTTCCGGCCTCGAACCAGGCAAGGATATTGAGATCACCTTCACAGGCATTCGCCCTGGCGAGAAACTGAGCGAGGACCTCTGGGAGGAGGGCGACCAGTTCAAACCGACCGCTCACCCCGATATCTACCAGTTCGACGATCCGTCCAACCTGCGCGATGAAGAGCTCAAGGCCAACATCAAGGAATTGCTTGCGCTCTCGGCCCAGGGCAAGGTCACAGAGATTGTCTCAAAAGTCGACAGCCTCATTCCCGGTTCGGCTGTTGCCGAAACGCCTCCGCCTGATATCACTTCAATTGACCAATCATGAAAGTCAGCCTCGATCAATGGAACAGCTTCACTGCTACTCATCCCGAGATCCATCTCCTGCAGACGGGTTCCTGGGGTGAGTTGAAATCATCCTTTGGTTGGAAACCAGTTCGCGTCATCAATGATACCGATGGCACGCAGATTCTCTTCAAGCGTCTTCCAGGCGGTTCATCCATCGGATATATCCCCCGCGGACCTGTTGGCAAACTGACAGAAAAACTTCTTGCTGAGATCGACCAAATCTGTCGCGAGGAACGCGCTGTATTCCTCAAGCTCGAACCGGATGCCTGGGCAGGGGAGCAGCCCGATTTGGTGGAGAAGCTCAAGGGTTGGCGGCCTGCGCGCACCATTCAGCCGCGCCGTACCATTCTGTTACCGCTGAGCCAATCTGAGGAGGAACTCCTGGCCGCAATGAAGCAGAAGACCCGCTACAACATCCGCCTGGCCGAGAAGAAGGATATCATCGTCCAACCCTCCGCTGATATTGAGACGTTCCACAAGATGATGCTTGTCACCGGCACCCGTGACGGCATTGGCGCGCACGCGCGTTCATATTACGAGAAGGCTTACCAGCTTTTTCATCCAACCGGGCAGTGTGAACTGCTTTTCGCAAATTTCGAGAATCAACCCATTGCTGCAGTGATGATCTTCGCAGTCGGCAAATTCGCATGGTACGTCTATGGTGCTTCCACGGAAATCGAGCGCAACCGCATGCCCACTTATCTGCTCCAGTGGGAAGCCATCCGCTGGGCCAAAAAGCAAGGATACGCGGTCTATGACCTCTGGGGCATCCCGGACGTGGATGAAGAGGAGCTTGAAGAGAAGTTCACTCAAAAGGGCAGCCATGAAGGGCTCTGGGGAGTCTACCGCTTCAAACGCGGCTTCGGCGGCGAGGTCAGGCGTTCCATCGGTGCGTGGGACAGGGTCTACCGCCCCGCGCTTTATTCCGCTTACTCGCTGCTTATGAAACTGCGCGGCCGGCAGGAGGATTGACGGGATGTCGCCTGTCTATTCTTTATCATACACGGAGCGCTGGTGATGATCGAACGCGTTGTCCTCGACGATAGCTGGAACAGTCTGATCGCCGCATTGCCCTGCGCTCATTTACTGCAGACGAAGGAATGGGCGCAGGTAAAAGCCAGGGTGGGTTGGACGGCCTCGCCATTCGTCTGGCGTACTGCCTCTGGCGAGGTGAACGCGGCTGCGTTATTGCTCACCCGTTCCGCGCGTCTGACCCGTTTCGGTCCAGTCATTTCTGTCTGTTACGTTCCGCGTGGTCCCATGCTTGATTGGCAGGATCGCGAGCTCGCCATGAATGTGCTGCGCGATCTGCAGCAGGTGGCCAGGGGCCAGAAAGCCTTCTTCCTGAAGATCGACCCCGAAATGCCTCTTGGCACCGGTGTGCCCGGCACCCCAAGCGCGGCTGACAACGCTGACGGTCTGGCTGTTCTGGAATCCATGAAAGCCTCAGGATGGCGTTTCTCCGCCAGCCAGGTGCAGTTCCGCAACACCGTCCTGCTTGACCTCAACGGCAGCGAGGATGATTGGCTGCAGCGCATGAAGCAGAAGACACGCTACAATGTCCGTCTTGCCCAGCGCAGCGGCGTGACCGTGCGCGTTGCGGAAGAACGTGAATACCCTGAACTTTACCGCATGTACGCTGAAACTTCCGTGCGCGACGGCTTCATGATCCGCCCGCAGGACTATTATCTGGATGTCTGGCGCACCTTCCGGCAGGCAGGGATGGTTTCTCCTCTGGTGGCTGAAGTGGAAGGTCAAAAAGTGGCCGGGTTGGTCTTGTTCCACTTTGGAAGATCGGCCTGGTATCTTTACGGCATGTCCACCGGCCTGCATCGTGAAAAGATGCCAAACTATTTGTTACAGTGGGAGGCCATGCGTTTGGCCTGCAGCAAAGGCTGCCGGACATACGATCTCTGGGGTGCCCCGGACGAATTCGACGGTACTGACTCCATGGCAGGTGTCTTCCGCTTCAAAGAGGGGTTGGGAGGTACAGTGCTGCGCACCTGCGGCGCATGGGACTACGTGATCTCGCCGTTCGGTTACACCCTGTACGAAAATTTCCTGCCAAAGATCCAAAATGTGCAGCGCCGCAACCGCAAAGAACAGACCAAACAAGAGGCCGCGCTATGATGCCCAGGGTGAGGCTCGCCAATCTGCCCACGCCGGTGGAAACCCTGCCGCGCCTCTCGGCTGCGCTGAACGGCCCGGTCATCTCCATCAAACGCGACGACCTGACCGGTGGACTGGGTTTCAGCGGCAACAAGACCCGGAAACTTGAATTCGTCTACGCTGAGGCTCTGGCCAACAGCGCCAAAACCCTCATCACGGTTGGCAGCGTGCAATCCAATCACTGCCGCCAAACGGCTGCGCTTGCTGCCCGGTTCGGCCTGGATTGCATCCTGGTTCTCTTTGGGCGCGATCCTGACGAGAAGGACGGCAACCTGCTCCTCGATTCACTATTCGGCGCGAGCGTGGTATGGACCGGGCGTGAGCAGTACAAAGAGACCCTTCAGCAGGTTTTTGATCAGGCCTGGACGGACGGAAAACGCCCCTATCTCATTCCCCTGGGCGCATCGAATGCTGTGGGCACACTTGGGTACGTCTATGCGATGAAAGAGTTCATTGAACAGGGTCTTGATGTGGATACCATCATCCTGGCCTCCTCCAGTTGCGGCACTCAGGCCGGATTGGTGCTTGGTGCCCGGATGTTCGGTTTCAAGGGCGAGATTCTCGGTATCAGCATCGATCATCCCGCTGAAAAGATGCGCAGCAGGATCGCCGCTTTGGCCACTGAAGCCTCCGAACGAATCGGTCAGAAGATTATCTTCGATCCGGACGAGGTCAAGGTCAATGACGATTTCATTGGCCCGGGTTATGCGGTGATGACGGATTTGGAAAAGAATGCCATCGAGCTGTTCGCCAGGAAAGAGGCCATCCTTCTGGATCCTGTCTATACCGGTCGGGCTGCAGGCGGCATGATCGACCACATCAACCGAAAGATTCTCCACCAGGGACAGCACATTCTGTTCTGGCACACCGGTGGTGTGCCGGCGCTTTTCGCCCAACCCTATCAGGATATTTTACAGCCCTGAGTTCGGCGACCAAACCTTGCATGCTATAATTCCTCTGTCTGCTAGAGTGTACACGTATGAATATTGATATCGCCACAACCGTCAAAGTGATCCTGGCCTTGATTGCGCTGGGTGTGTTCGCTGCCGTGTATTACGGCATCTCATCCATCCGTACTGCCAGCAAACTTGGGTTTTTTCAGAAGAAACAGAATCTTATCGCCTATGGATGGCGTTTGATTTTCCTGTCGCTGCTGTTGGTGGGTTTTTGGTTCTGGGTCTTCCGCAAAGCCGAACCCATAGCTTACCAGTACTTCCCGCCTTCGCCCACCTTTACCCGCACCCCAACCATCACGCTCACACCCACCATCACGCCAACCCTGAAGGAAACGCTGACCCCCACCGTCACAGAAACCCTGCTGTACACCTATACTCCCCAATTGCCCGCTGAAGCACAGGCTACCATTCAAACCCCTGTTGGTCCGGATGCCAGCGCGATCTTCAGTGAATTATGGTTTTCCACCAAACTGGACGCCAACCTGCAGCTCACCGATGTCAAATCTCAATTCCAAGTGCCCGTGACGCATGTCTACGGTGGGTTCAGCTTTGACAAAATGTCGCTGGGTGTGCAGTGGACGGCTGTTTGGCTCTACAAGGGCGAAGTCTTCTTCATCGAGACCAAGGTCTGGACGAATAAAGACTTCTCTGGTGGAACCGGATACACTGATTGCCAGCAGGAAGCCGAGAAGTGGCAACCGGGCGATTATGAAGTGCAGATCTACGTGGGCTCTACATGGAAAGCCTCCGGTAGCTTCACCATCGTGGGAAACGAGACTGCTACACCCACGCCCACCTCCACCAGTGTCATCGCCGTTACAACTCCCGCGCCCACCGCCTCCTTGACGCCTGCACCATAATTAATTATTCGAGCAAAATGGACAAGAGACCCTTTTCCCCGTTGATCTTGATGCAGAGCGCGCAGCCTCTGCAGTTTCTCATCGTTCTGTTTACGTATGGGCTGGGTCTGGGTATCGCCGATTACCTGGGCCGGGCTATCAATTGGTACTCTGCCCTCCTGGGAGCGATCCTCATTTCTGCACTGATCGTGGCCCGAAACCTGCTCAAGGTGTATTTCCACTACCCTCTGCGTCTGCCAGTGGACAAGCTGAACCGGCGTGACGGAGATGGAGATCTGCTCTACGTGGAAACGAAAGATATCCCGCGCATCATCTACCTGCAAACATCACTGATCACTCTTGTTGTGGGTGCCACGGCCATCGTGCTGCTCATCGCAGGCGGCGCGCTCTCCATGCCGGGTCTGTTCATCGTTGTTCTCAGCGTCTGCCTGGCAGTGATGGATTTTCTGCCGCCCATCGAGTTGTGTAGAAAAGGTTACACGGAATTGATTGAGGCTTTCCTGCTCGGCAGCATGAGTCCCGCGTTGGCCTTTTTGCTGCAGCGACCTGAGGTGCACCTGCTGCTTATAATGCTCACCCTGCCGCTTGTGTTCGTCTACCTGGCCTACAAGATAGCTGGTACTTTTGAGTATTTTGACTACGATGCCCGTCAGGCTGAATGTTCGCTGCTTGCCCGCATTGGTTGGCAGCGTTGTGTGCTCATCCACAACCTCTCGGTCCTATTCGCTTTCCTTTTCATTGCCGTCTTTCTCTTGTTCAGTTTTCCCTGGTCATTGGCCTGGCCAATTTTCCTAGCGCTGCCTCTCGGGGTATTGCAGATCATTCAGATGGTACGCCTGGCAGACGGCCGCAAGCCCAACTGGCGCCTGCTCTGGGTCAACGCGCTGGGTACATTCCTGGTGTTCACCTACCTTATTACCTTCACCCTCTGGGTCAAGTAGCAATTTCGTTTCATTTCAACCGATCAGACCCTGTCAGAAACATCGCGGCAAGGTTGTACATATTTATGATTTGTTTATATTTAATATGTATAATTAGACAAGAAATGGAGGAATATATGCTGCTCAAAGAGAAAACACTTGCACCTGATTTTTCATTGACTGACGAAACCGGTCAGGTACGCAAACTATCCGATTACAAAGGGAATCTGGTCCTGCTGTACTTCTATCCCAAGGATGATACTCCCGGCTGCACCACCGAGGCCTGTAGCCTGCGCGATGACTATTCCGCCTACGAAAAGGCCGGCGTCGTTATTCTAGGCGTCAGCGCCGACACTGTTGCTTCGCACAAAAAGTTCAAACAGAAATATCACCTGCCGTTCTCGCTCCTGGCCGATGTAGACCACAAGGTTTGCGAGGCCTACGGTGTATGGGCGAAGAAAAAGCTGATGGGGCGCGAGTACATGGGCATTTTGCGCACGTCTTACCTCATCGGCAAGGACGGCATGATCCGTAAGGTTTTCCCTGATGTCAAACCCTCCGAACATAGTAAAGAAGTCCTGGCATCCGTCTGATTATCAACAAAACCGGGCTACTCTGTTAAGTAACCCGGTATCTGCACTTTTCCCCTTGCATTTGAAAATTCCGGGTTTCTGTTATGAGCAACCCGGAATCTGTATTAATCTACTGTAGTGTGAGCAACCGTTTACCCTTTTCCCAGAGCTGCTCCAACTTGTAATGGTTGCGCTGATCCGGGCTGAAGAGATGGATCACCACGTCACCCAGATCGAGCACCAGCCAGCCATCACGGGGTTCGCCCTCGATCTCGACGTGCTCTTTGTACTCCTTCTTGGTAAAATCGCGGATCGCTTCAGCCAGCGCCTGCAGCATGCGGTCACTGGTGCCGTTGCAGAGGATGAAAAAATCCGTGAATGAGGAGATCTCGTGAATATCCAGCAGGAGGATGTTCTCCCCCTTCTTGTCTTCAAGTAAATTGACCAGTGCGTGTGCTTTTTCCAGTGCTTCCAGGGTTCACCTCTTTCGATTGACTTTCAATCATTCTAACATATTTCAATTTCTATCCAAAAGCTGAAAGCGCTCCAACGGGGTGTAGATCGAGCCGCCCGGCGCCAGCGTCGACTGAAACAGAGTGACACGGCGCACATTCACGCTGCCGAACTCCCTGTCCTTCGCTGTCTGCAGTGCCTTGAGCGTGTTCTCAAACGCGGGCGAGGTCTCCGGGTAGGCGATGCGCGCCAGGGTGAGGTGAGGGGAGAAAGGCCGTGTTTCCTTCCTGTACCCCAGTTTTTCCAGCGCTGTATCCAACCCCGCGGCCAGTTCTTTGAGATGCGAATCGGCTTCCAACCCGGCCCACAGAACGCGCGGCTGTCTCAAGGACGGGAATGCGCCGCTGCCCCTGACGCTCATATGGAATGCCTCAGAGGAGGCGCAGACACCCTGGATGGTTTCCTCGACGGACGCTACAGCCTGCGGAGGAGTATCCCCAAGGAACTTTAGGGTCAGATGCAGATTCTCAGGTTTGACCCAGCGAGCGGACTTGCTCCCATGCGCTTTAAGCTCGGTGATGAGTTTACATAGCCGGTCATGAACTTCCTGCGAAAGTTCCACAGCAACGAATAGGCGAAGCGAATTTGGCATACCCCAATTCTACATGAACCCTTGTAATGTGTAAAAACATATCCATCTCTACACAGTTTTATTTAATCATGGTATAAGAAGGATACCCTGCTGTGTGCGTGATGTTGCATCACCGGTTTTGAGCCAACACCCACCAAAAGGGTCCACTACTGACAGGAGAGCTGCGATAGGCTTCGGCCAAGGCAAATTGACTGCGTGTGGTCCCATCCTGCTTCGGCAGGTTCAAAACTACGCAACACACGGCATGGCGGGGAACTTTGTCTTCAACCTCGGTGGTTCCACCGAGGTTTTTACTTGAAGAATTAGGTTGACATTCATTTACTGGATTGTTAAACTATTTTCAGACCATTCTCTGGAGGTAACCGTGGCGAACACTTATAAGTTGATCATGAAAAGTGGTCCTGACGAAGGTACAGAGGTAGTACTTGACCAAGATGAAATGTTTCTCGGGCGCGATGACAACAACGACATCGTTGTCAAGGACCCCGAGGTCTCACGCCGGCACGCCCGCTTATTGAAACAGGAAGACGATTATTTCTACGAGGATCTGGGTTCCACCAATGGCAGTTTCATACAGGGGTTGAGACTCAGCACGCTGACACTACTCAAACCCGGCACCACCATCTCCATCGGTGACAAGATACTCATCGAATATGCCATGACGGTTGATCTTTCCGCCACTGTCGTCTCTCTCAAGACACAGATTCCGCGTATGTCCTCGATTCCTGTCTACGTGCCGCCCGCCGAGCCCCTGCCTCCGGTCATGCCGCCCCCGCCGCCACCAGTTATTCAGCCTGAACCGCTTTCTCCGACTGCCAGGAAGGACAAGGTCAAGAAGATCCTCATCATCGTGGCAGCCGCCATCCTGGTCTTTTGCGTCATTCCCTGGATCATCATGGAGATCAGTGATTCATGGTGCAGCCTCTTTGGAGGGTTGTTCAACGCCATAAAAGCAGGTTCGTGCCCGGTCTTCTAATGGATATCAACCGGCAGGAAACCTGCCGGTTTTGATTGTTTATCACTTATAATTCATCCCATTGGAGACATGGATGAAGAAATGACGGAAGAACATTCCTCCCCGAGATGGGGAACCTCTGCCAAGATCATCGTTTCACTGGTACTTCTGGTTGTTCTGGTTGCACTTATATGGCAATTCCAGAATTTCATCGGCCCGATCATTTTTGCGTTTCTGCTCTCCTACCTGCTGCATCCGTTCTGCGGGTTCCTCTCCAGAAAATTACACCTTTCATGGAGAGCAGCAACAACCATCCTTTATTTATTCATATTTCTATGCATCATCGGTCTTCTCACTTGGGGCGGCTTCTCTCTTGTTTCGCCGTTACAGAGTTTGTTGACCTTTATTCAGGGCATGCTTGGTGATGTACCGGGATTCTTTTATGATCTGACAAGCAAACCAATCCTGATCGGCAACCTCACCATCGATCTGTCCAGATTCCATAACTCCGACATTTGGACTCAAGTACAAAGTGCTATTTCTCCCGCACTTGCGAAGTTGGGGACACTTCTGGGACAGATTGCGTCGGGTGCTGCCAGCATTGTTACGATGACGATTTTCATGCTCATCATTTCTTTTTTCATCACGTTGGAGTCTACCGGGGTACGTTCTGAATTGATTACGCTGCAATTGCCCCGTTTCCAGGATGATATCAATCGCTTTAGCAGGTACACCTCACGTATCTGGAACTCCTATTTCCGCGGTCAATTGACCATCTTTATCCTCACCGTCATCTTCTATACCATCCTGCTTTCAGCATTGGGTGTCCACTACGCTTTTGCGCTGGCGCTGTTGGCCGGTTTTGCGCGTTTTGTGCCTTATGTGGGTCCCACTGTTACCTGGATCACCTATGGCCTGGTCTGCATCTTCCAGGGCAGCACGCTCTTTGGCCTGATGCCGCTGCCGTACGCTTTCATCGTCATTGGTTGCGCCTTGATAACCGATATCGTCATGGACAATTTCGTCAGCCCGCGCATCATGTCTGAGGCAGTTGGCATCCATCCCGCACTGGTGCTGGTCTCAGTTCTGGTTGCGGCCAAACTCTTGGGCGTTGTAGGCGTCCTCATTGCTGCGCCGGCTGTGGCTACCATCAAGTTGCTCTTGATTTACATTTTCCGCAAGCTCACCGACCAGGATCCCTGGGCTAACGTTAAGATCCATCCCGCACCGGTGCCTATGAAAATACTGGTCGCCGGTTGGTTCAAAAAGATTGCGTCCCTGGCAAAAAAGATAGCTGCCTTCTTTGGGCGTCTTTTTTCAGGGAGAAAAGTGAACCCTGTCGCTGACAGGAAAGGTAAAAAGGAGTAATTACATGCCGGAAAAATCTGAACTGAAAACCGAAACCATGGTCGAGACCGAGAACTACGCGGTCTGGAATGCCGCTGAACCCGACGGCGAGACCACCTATCACCTCGAGCTGAACAACGTCACCGTCCACTTCTTCCAGGAGGAATGGGACGAGTTCATCGAGTTGGTCAAGAAACTAAAGTAACCAACGCAGCAATGAATGACGCCGATACCCCGGCTATGGGTGTCGGCGATATCTTTGCACTCAGGAAACTCATTAATGGATCTTGATCAGTTCGAAAAATTTTCCACACTCGATCCCGAGAATATGCTCGCCGAGATCGATCATCTGCCCAAACATCTGGAAGAAGCCTGGAATCTGGGCTTCACCCAACCCCTGTCTCACATGGACGAGATCACGGCGGTCGTCATCGCCGGTATGGGTGGCTCTGCCATCGGCGCTGACCTGCTGGCCGCCACTGTGGCCGATATCTGCCCCATCCCGGTGGTGGTGCAGCGTGATTACAACCTGCCCGCTTGGGCGCGGAACGGGAACACTCTGGTCATCCTCTCCTCGCACTCTGGCAACACCGAAGAGACCCTCTCCGCATTCGACAGCGCCATCAAATCGGGCTGCCAGATGCTGGCCATCAGCACCGGCGGCAAGCTGCAATCCATTATGCAGACCACCGAACTGCCGGTTTGGACATTTACCCACCACGGACAGCCGCGCGCGGCCGTGGGTTTTTCTTACGGTCTCCTGCTGGCATTGTTTGTCCGGCTCGGGCTCATTCCCAACATCGAAAGCGACGTACAGGACGCTGTCCTGGCCATGAAGAGCGAGCGCGAAACCCTTAAAGCGCAAAGTCCCATCCGAACAAACCCCGCCAAACGCGTTGCCGGGCAGATGGTCGGACGCAATGTGACCATCTTTGGCGCGGGCCACATGGCCACCGTGGCTCGGCGCTGGAAATGCCAGATCAACGAAGTGGCCAAGGCCCTGGCAGCGTATGAACCGCTGCCTGAGGCAGACCACAACACCCTGGCGGGTATCTTTTTCCCGCCGGAGCAGGTGGACAAGCAGATGGCGCTCTTCCTCCACTCCGAGTCTGACCTTCCCCGCAACGCCCTGCGCCTCAAATTCACCCGTGAGACCATGATGGTGGAGGGTATCAACACCGATGCTTACACCGCAAAAGGGAAGACGAAGATCGAGCAACTCTGGCGCGCCATCCAATTTGGCGATTACACCGCCTACTACCTGGCCATGGCCTACGACACCGACCCCACCGCCATCCCGCCCATCACTAATCTCAAGCAATTGATGTCGAAGTAATTGTAGGGGCGTATGGTAATACGCCAGTGAAAATGAAATTAACCGTAGGATGCGCCCCCGGGCGCACCTTCTTTTGCACCATTCGCTTCGAAGGGTGCATCCCTTTGTGTCAGATCTTCTTCGTGTTTTTCCCGAGTTTCGTGGTAATTGTTCATTATTGTTTCCCTCCCTTGACATCGGGCGTATAATTGAGATATGGAACACAAATTCTATCATCTCGCCGCCCAAAAATCCCTTTTTTTATCCAATATTCGTTTCCATTCGCGCGGATTCTGCGCCCCCGAGCGATCTTTGCGAGTTGGGTCCCTACAGTTATCGAAACCATTGACTCCCATTTTTCTGTGGTTGAGACAAAACAATTGTTCCGAATTGTTTCCAGGATTCCAATAACCGCTCATGACCCCGCGAAAGATCCTCCACCTTGACCTCGATGCTTTCTTCTGCGCCTGCGAAGAACTGCACGACCCCTCGCTGGCCGGCAAGGCCTTCGCTGTTGGCGGGCAGGCCGGGCGTCGTGGTGTTATCGCCTCCTGCTCCTACCCGGCACGCGCCAAAGGTGTTCATTCCGCCATGCCACCGGGCAGGCGCTGCGCCTGTGCCCGGAACTGCTCATGATCTCCGGGCGGCACGCGCATTACGGCGAACTCTCCGACCAAGTCATGGCCATCCTTGGCGAGGTCACGCCCTTGCTGGAGCAGGTCTCCATCGACGAAGCCTTTCTCGATGTCAGCGACCTGCCGCAATCGCTGGAGAGCATCGCCAGCGACTTGCAGGCCAAAGTGCGCAGCAAAACAGGATTGCCCTGCTCGCTGGGCGGCGCTTCCAACAAACTGATAGCCAAGATCGCCACCGACGCTGGCAAGGCGCGCTCCAGGAAAGGTGACTACCCGCGCGCCATCCTCATTGTCCCGCCCGGGCGTGAAGCCGAGTTCCTGGCCCCGCTGCCGGTCAAGGCCATGTGGGGCATCGGCCCCAAGATGGAAGCCGCGCTGCTAAACTACGGCATCAAGACCCTCGGCGAGTTGGCGGCCTATCCGCGCGAATTGCTTGTTGCACATTTTGGCCGTTTTGCTGGCGAACTGGCTGAACATGCCCTGGGTATCGACGACCGCCCAGTCACCGTGGAGTACGGGGTCAAATCCGTCAGCCAGGAGACCACATTTGACGTCGATACCACCGACCTGGTTTACCTGCGCAAGACGCTGAAGCACCTCTCCGACAAGGTCGGCCGCCGCCTGCGCGCCAAGGGGTTGTGCGGCAAGGTGGTGCGTCTCAAGCTGCGTTGGTCAGATTTTTCCACCCACACGCGTCAGGTCTCGCTGCCGCAGCCCACTGACCAGAACGGCATCATCCTTGAGACAGCGCTCAAATTGCTCATGGACCTGTGGGAGGGAAACCGCCCGGTGCGTCTCATCGGCGTGGGCGTGGCCAACCTGGAAGAGACCGTCCACCAGATGAGCCTGTTCGAGACGCCGGACGAAAAAGAAAGGCGCCTGCTCACCGCGCTTGACAAACTGCATGACAAGTTTGGCCGTGATTCCGTTATCAGCGCTGAACAATTGGAGGATCCAAAACGATGATCGGGTGTTTATACTCGCAGTAGTAAAATTTGCATCGCATACCGATCACTCAAGGTGGATTCTTCAATGGATGGATTTATTACTGAATCGGTGGGGAAGATCTCAGACGGGTTTTTTGCTGCCATCAAGCTGGTACTGGGTTACTATCTGGTTCGTTTGCTGCTTGTGCTGATCGAGCGTTTCTTTGGTCTGGCCGGGGTGATCGTCTTTGTCATCCTCCTCATGGCCATTGGGGCCTTCTACCTGTACCGCTCCTGGGTTATCGGCATATCTGATCATAAACGAGCCTGGCGTGGTATGCTGGCCGGTCTGCTCTTCTGGCAGGCCTTTGTCATGATCGCTGATTTTGGAAGCTTTCCACTTTTCGAGCGTCTGGGTATCCTGTTCTGGGTGATGCTGGTGATTGTGATGTTCACGCTGTGGAAGAAGATCCAACCGGTGGGCATCATGATGAGTCTGGCTGTGTTCCTCACCTGTTGGATGGGCCGCATCTACCTCACCGGTTTGCCCCTCACTGCAGGCTGGATGCCGGCACTACAACTGGCCTACGGCTCCATCCGCTGGTTGGCCGTCGCAGTGGGGATTGCCGCCATCATCTATATCATCTACCGCAGCCGCAACGCCATCAGCCGAGGGCTGGCGGGCATCGTCATTTTTGGGGCTTTTCTTTTCTTATTGCGAGCTTTTTAGCAAGTCTTTGTATACATGGGTGATCTGCTCCGCGATCAGGTCCCAGGAGTACTTGCGCGCGTATTCAGCGGCCTCGCTGCCCATCTTCTCACGCAGGGCTTCATCATTCATCAGCCGGTTGAGAGGCTCCACCAGCGCGTTGGGATCGCCGCCGGGGACAACGAAGCCGGTTTTGCCGTCCTGCACCAGGTAAGGCAGCCCGCCCACCTGTGACGCGATGACCGGCGTACCGCAGGCCATGGCTTCCAGCGCCACCATACCGAAAGATTCATAGTACGAGGGCATGATGAGCATATCGGCAGCGGAATAGTAATAGGGAAGGGTCTCTTGGGCACGCTTGCCCAGGAACAGCACCAGGTCATCCATGCCCAGATCGGAACACAGCTTTTTAACCTTGCGCATTTCCGCAGACATGTTCTCAGGAGAGGAATCGGGTTCGCCGCCGATGACCACCAGGCAGTAGCAGTCGCGTGTGCAGTGTCCCTGCTCACGGATGGTCGCCAACGCACGGATGAGGTTCTGCAGGCCTTTGAGTGGCTCAATGCGCCCGACGAACAACAGCATGCGCTTCTTGCAGGTCAGTTCGATGGCCTCCTTGGCCTCGTCAGCGTTGATTGGGTAGAAGCGCGCGGTCTCCACCCCGGGAGGGATGGTGACAATCCTGGCGGAATCAACGCGGTAGAGCTTCTCTAGCTGCTCTTTTTCGGCGGGGGTGGCGGCAATGATCTTATCCGCGGCAGCCATGACCTGTTTCTCCCCGCTGATGCGGTAATTGCCTTCCATTTCCTCTGGTGACTGGGCGATCTGATTCTTCATGATGCCCAGGGTGTGGAACATCTGCAGTACTGGCACGTTCCACTTCTGCTTCAGCGTTTCAGCGGCGATGCCAGACATCCAGTAGTGGCTGTGGATCAGATCATAGTGAATCTCCTTTTCGCGGGCGAAGCGTTCCACTTCCTCCGCGAAGCAGGGGATGTATTCCGCGAGTTGCGGCTTGGGCAGCGGCACTTCAGGCCCGGCCGGGATGTGCACCACGCGGTTACCGTAACCCAGGCTGTGCACCACGTGGGGAACATGCTCATCCTGCGAACGCGTGAACACGTCCACGTGGATTCCCATCTGCCCCAGGTGGCGAGTCAGTTCGGCAACGTAAACGTTCATGCCGCCGGTGTCTTTGCCGCCCAGGGTGGCCAGCGGGCAGGTGTGATAAGAGAGCATCGCGATATTCAATGGGAAATCCTTGCCTATTAGGGATGGGTGCTGATATAATTTGCGCCGATGTAATTCATATCTTCATGAATTATACGCCACCGTAGCTCAGTTGGTAGAGCAGCCGCTTCGTAAGCGGCGGGTCGCGGGTTCGACTCCCACCGGTGGCTCTTTCTTTTTATTCCCACATTTTGGGGGAAGTTGTGGCCGAGAACCGTATATGCAGCGGTTGTCACTGGTTTTCCCTTTCATTGATCCACAGATTTTTTAGAAAATATTAAGAGCGGCGGGTCATATTTGCCTGGTTGTGTAGGCGGGAAGCGGCTGCTCTACCAACTGAGCTACGGTGGCGTCTACTTCATGTGTACATGAACTATAACGGCGTAAATGTGAAAGCAGCCATTGAAAGACCTCTCAAAAAACCGTATTCTTGCTCACATAATCATTGTGGGTGAGATTTGTTAAGTATTCTAATATTATTTAGAAATAAAATTCTAATCTCGGTATACTCTAATCATAAGACGCTTCTTACACACTGTACGCCAGTTCGCAAATTCAGGTAGGCCAAGTCCACCATGACGTAAAACCGGAGGATACCAGAAGCGGATTGATTGGGAGATACGCCCCCAACGCGAACGATATTGAAAGGAATTTGTCGTGAAAGAGAAACTAATTAAAAGAAGTCATAGAGTTCATATCAGATTGAATGCTGAAGAATATGCCGCTCTCGGTGAGCTTCGAACGCTCACTGGGAGCGGCATTACTGAAACAATCGTTGAAGCGCTGGGGATTGCCATTCTCTACAAACTTGGCAAGATTAGGCAGCAAGTGATCGGTGGCGGCGATGAGCAGCACGATACTATCTAGCATTAGTGGGTGGACCCCAATGATAGATGCTTTAGTCATTGAGTTTGGGCCTGTGACTGCTTCTGTTTTTGGTTCCATATGGAGATACTGCCAGATGGAGGATGGGATCTGTTGGGCGGCCCAGGAAAAAATCGGAGAAAGGATAGGCATAGGCCGCCAAGCTGTATGCGAACATGCCCAAAAATTAGTCAAAGCTGGTTATCTCTCCATCGTTGATTCTGAAGATGGAAAAACAATCCGTTACAAGGATACGGGTAAGGCTGGTATTTCGGGCCAAATCTCCGCTTATCCTGTCGCCCAAAACGACAACCCCTGTCGCCCAAAACGACAACCCCTGTCGCCCAAAACGACAACCCCTGTCGATGAAAACGACACAAAGAAACACGATAAGAAAGAATTTGAAGAAAGGATTAAAGACACAATAATTATTTCGGGTGGTTCATGCATAAGTGATCCCGCGCTCGATTACCCGGATGATATTCAAAACATCCTGCGCGAATTCGTGAAGTACTGGCCGCTGGATTTTCCCCCAAGGCCGCGCAATGGAAAACAGACCGGGGACTACGCCCAGTGGATCGGTGAGCTGCGCGAGTTATACCTTGCGACCAAAGAGTTTGGAGTATCGATCCTTGAGCCGGTATACCAGGACTGGAAACGGAGCCAGTTCACCGTCTCACACCCGAAAGCGCTGCTCAAGGTGGTGCATGCAAAGGTCGCGGTCATGCGGGCACAAAACACAAATTCACGCGGTTGGCAGCCAAACTACGAGGGAGGTGTGTACCAGGGCGATCACAGCGACAAGGAGTTTCAGCGCTGGCAGGAAGAACGTGCAAAGAAAAAGGCTTCTGAAAAGCAGGAATAGCGAATTGAAGAATGAAAGGAAAAAAATGATCACATCTATCGATAGCACCAATGAAAGCCGTGAAGTTGAACGGATGGAAAAGCATATTGCTTTGATGAATTCTGACTACCAGGAGCGCGATATCGCCCTGCAGAACAAGCAGAATGAACATCGATTACACAATTTCTCCGAGGATGAGGTCCAACGGCTACAAGCCGAGCGCGATCAGCTTTCAAGGATATATGATTCCGCTCTGAGGAATGCCCGCCAACGCCTTGACCTCGCGAAAGCCAAGTTGGACTCGAAGAAAAAGCTCATGGATGAGGAAGCCAAACAAAAGATCGAGGTAATGAAAAAAGCAGCAAAGGTGATCTTCCTCTCCCATGGGTTCAGCGAAGCGGATTTTGAAAAAGCCTGGCCGGGTATCCTCGAACAACAGAAACTTGCTATCGGGTCTTCTGCTATTGAACCACATCAGCAAGTGAAGCGTCGCGCCCCCGCCCTGTAATCCTGTGTGGTTACATTCATAATGGGATACAACAAATTCAACGCACGCAGCGTAGATTACGGCGGCTACCACTTCGACTCACAGGCTGAACTTGCCCGTTTTCTCGAGCTGAAAGTCCTGGAATCCGCCCACAGGATCGAGGGTCTGAAGGTACACCCGAAATTTGTTCTCCTGCCCGCCTTCGTGTACAACAGCAAGAAAGAGCGCGGCGTGACCTACGAAGCTGACTTTGAATATATTGAGTGCGACGAGGACGGCCTGCCGGGCGCTCGTGTGATCGAGGACGTCAAAGGCATGGAAACAAAAGAGTTTCGTATCAAGGCACAGCTTCTCAAGCGCCAACTGCTGGACATGGGCGGCACAGTGGAATTCAGGATCATCAAATGACTTTCTTTGATAACGAGCACCCACTTGATCGTTTACCCGGAGAACCGCGAACCGCGAATACAGCGTTACGCGATTATTACGAGATGGGTGTTGGCCGCTCACTGCGTGGATTGGTTGATCAATATCGGAATAATTTGCAAGAAAAAACCCAAGTGAACCCGCCGTCCCTACGTCTTTCGACAGTATTTACATGGTCAACGAAATACTCCTGGCAAGAGCGCGTTGATCTGATGACCGGGGTTGACCTCAAAGCTGCGAATGAGGCGAAAAGAAAAGCACTCGAAGAAAAAGCGCAGAGATGGGTAGATCGGCAAAATGAGGTGCGAGAACGGGATTGGTCCCAGGGAGAGCAACTTCGTGAGTTGGTCGATAAACTCTTTGAGCAAACCCCGGACTTCATAACGAGAAAGCAAAAGACAATCAAAGGGAAAAACGGTGAACCTGACCGTATCGTGATCACTGAAAAAATCAACCAAAAGCTACTTTTAGACGGGCTGCTGGTGTCTTCGAAGATCCAACGGCTGGCCGCTGAGATGGAAACCGAACATGTCCTTGATGAATCGACCTCATCGGAAGAGCTTGAGTCTATTCGTAAGCGCCGGTGGCATGAAGCAATGGAGCAGCTTTCCGAGCTCGAGAGCGAGAACCCGGTTGACGTACCGCCGCCAGCTGACTTTGATATTCTTTCTGAAGAGAGTGAGGAGGATATAACATGAGTAAAAGCGTAGGCGAGGGCGGGGCCGGTGGAGGGTCTTCGCGCACACTCCGCGGGTTGATGATGAGAGATAAAGATTTTTTCGCCATAGGCTCACCATCTGATGAATCTTCAGCGAAGGTAAAAAAACTTGAAGCTGAAATGAAGCCGGTCATGGAAAGGATTGAGAAGAGAGAGGCGTCCAAATTAAAGAAGCGAGAGGACGCCATTCGATCTGCAACAAATAAAACCCTCAAACCCAGCTCGAAACCAGCTGCCCGCATGACAAGCGCGTCATTGAAAGCGAAGAAGAGCATTGTCACAACGATTGCAGGCGGTGCACTTGCCGGTGCTGTGATCGCCAATGAAAGTGATGATGATAAAAAGCCATGATCGAATACGTCCCCGATTGCCGTTTCCCTTCGAATAATCAATACGACATTCCGTCACTCGATCTTTCACGTGAAGCGAGATACTGCGATTTGCCCGTTGTTGCCTGGGGTACGCGAAAACGAGTCTATAAAATGCCCGGGACTTGGCACTTCTATGTTGATGATTATCGATTCAGGTCAATATGGGAACGCCCAGAAAAGATACCGGAAAGCGGTTGCCGGTCGGTGGTTGAACCGAACTTCAGTATCTACCAGCAAACGCCCGCGGCCTTATCGATCTGGCAGGTTTACCGCAAGCGGTGGTTGGCTCGCTTCTGGCAAAGCCGTGGGGTCAATGTATTTGTTGATCTCAATGTAAATCACGCATATATGGACCTAAATTTGTTGGGTGTTCCCGATGGGTGGACTGCTTTCGCCACCCGCGGGTACAGCGACCGGTGGAAAGATACCTTAAGGGAGCATCAATTGGCGGGTGAAATTGCCGGAGACCGGGTTCACGATCTTCTGTTTGTGGTTTACGGGGGTGGTAACTTGATAAAGAAATTGTGCGGTGATCACGGGTTGGTATGGATACCCGAACAAGAAGCTGTAAAGAACCTTGCTTGACCTCACCAAAAAGAGAGTAGATGGATTATGGAATTGATGCGATTTCGTGATTGGCTCTCAAACAAACAGCGAATTGCCCTTGATGCTCTACTTACCTCTGCAAGCACCCTGGAAGCCGCCCAGATGGCTTCTGTTACCGAAGGGACAGTGCTTGAATGGCTAACTACCGATAAATGGTTTGGTGCTGCAATTCAGCAGGAAGGGGTGCAATTGCTCCAAAATGCGTATAGTGAGCAGCCTACTTAGACACACGGTAAGCCAAATCAGCCGTGCGTCAGGGATCTTTCCCGTGAATAACGAAAACAAATCACTAGCATCCATCAAGCAAAATTCCATGAACATGCCCGAAAACATGGTTTTTATTGAATCCCGGCTACGAAAAATATTTGATGAATCGCAGTTACTAGAGTTCGCCAGGGTTTGTGAAACGGTGCTTTCCGCAGGTGGGGGGTTTGGAGCAGTGGAAGTTGTATTCAGAGCATCAAGGCCTACTGAAATTGACGGTCGGTTTTCAGTAAGGTTGAATCCAAATAAAGAGATGGATTTATAATTTAAATAGAAGTTCACTGGGAGGGGAGTATGATCAATCGTTATCCACCACGCAGTAATGCCAGACCAATTAACCATCACCTCTACGAGATTGAATACTTTGGAAAATTGAATGAGCTCAAGCGAGTAAAAGCTCTTTCACCAACCGATTTCGAAAAATTCATTGGTTCACTTTTCGAGCGCATGGGGTACACGGTCACGACGACGGTTACCACGGGCGACCAGGGAATAGACTTATGGGTTCAAAAGGGTGGGGAAATCTCCATCGTACAATGCAAAAGGTACATGCAAACAGTTGGCCAGCCGGTGGTCCGTGACCTGTATGGGGTAATGATGGGTTGTCAGGTCAGCCATGCATTCCTTGTCACGACAGGAACCTTCACAATGCCAGCGCAAGCGTGGGCACAGAATAAATTGATCAACCTGGTAGATGGTGATGAATTGTGCGAATGGATAAAGCATCTCGCGCCGGCACCGCCGCCGCTCCCGCCGCCCCTGCCTGTGCCCGGCTACAAAATGCCGTCTGAGTTTGATATCGAACTAAAAAAGCTGCGTTTCTGGGCGATACGAAACAAGGTCTTATTGATCTGTGTTGCTGGTTTTATCTGGATTTTCTCGTTTCTGATTGGCGCAGACCGGCTTCTTACGTGGCTGAATTCACGATGAGGTGTAGATGCATTTCTCCAAGTGCACGTTTTTCTATACAGCGCACAGTCTCAGTGCTGCAACCGAGCCTGTTTGCGACCTGAAGAAGTGTATGCTCCTCGTTTCCATTTAGGCCAAACCGTAATTCGATCACTGTTTTTGCGCGCGGTTGCAGTTTATCAAACACAGAACTCATTTTGGATAGCACACCCTTCTTGTACACGTTTTCTTCTAAATCAATGGCATCGTTGTCAGGGATTGTCTCAGAGAGCGTTACCTCGCCGTCGCCGGGATCGAAAGACTTATCCATCGAAACCCCGCCCTTGTATGCGGCCAGAACGGACTCGACCATCTTTTCAGTGGATCCGATCTTGGAGGCTATCTCAGCCGCGGTTGGTTGGCGCTCAAGTTCTTTTGAGAGGTCAATCTGCGTTTTCAATATTGGCGGGATCAATTCGGCGGCGGACGCGCTGAGCGAAAAGTCCATGCTGTGCTGCAGGGCGTTCCTGCGTATGTTTCGCCTGATCCGCCAGACGGCGTAGGTGGAGAGACGCAAACCGCGTGAGAGGTCGAACTTCTCGATGGCTTCTATCAGTCCCTCGTTTCCCCATTGGATCAAATCCATGAGCTCAACGGGGTTTCCGATCATCGGCGTGTACTTCAAAGCCAGGCCGATGACAAGCCGCTGATTCGCGGCAACGAGCCGGTCCCGCGCTTCCACGTCACCAGTTTGCGCGCGCGCGATCAGATCTGCTTCTGTTTTTGCGTCAAGCAGGTCGTGAGTGGCTGATTCCTCCCTAAACAACTGGTAAGAGAGAGGATCGGTAGGTGGTTTTGGGGACGACATCTTTACCCTTACGGAACAAAATCAAAAGCGATTGTCCCTAGATGTTTTCGGGCGGTCTCGCGCCGATGGGAGATAGCTGACCTGGTAACGTTCAATTCGCGGGCGATATCGGCGTCGTTGAGGCCTTTCATGGCGAGAGCGATCACCTGTTGGCACTCAGGGGTCATTTCCTTAATGCGAGAAATCAGATGAGTAATAAACTCACCCTGGGTGACTGCGTTTTCTGGGTCTGTTTCGAGCGATATTGAGCGGTCCTGAATCAACATTTCGGGCTCCGGTCCATTTTCATCTTCATTGGTGAGAGGAGAGTCGGGAGCCACATACCTCGAATATGTGCGTTCTTTTTCGCAGAGGCGCTTGCCGCCGTTCTGGACAATGTCGGTCATAATATAGGCCGGTTTCTGTTCTGCGAATCCTGGGATATTGCGGGCGCGCTCAAGTGCGCGCAGAGCCATTGCCTGGGCGATATCGTCCTTTTCCACCATCGGTACGATCTGTTCCGAAAAGACGCGCCCCGCCGCGCGCTGAATGCGCGGGAAAAGCTGCTCAATGATTTGATTGGTTTCGTTCATGGTTACGACTCTTTGGTGTGATCTGGCAAAGCGTTGAAAGCCGCGCAAAGGTTTCTGATGTCTTCTGCTTCAGCGGGGGATGGAGCTCGGTCATGCGTGATCTCAGTGATGTTAATGTTCTGCATTTCGCCTGGTTGATAAATCATGGTCTTTGTTATCACGGGAATTCGAATCGGATTTGGATTTTGCAAAGGCTTTATTGCCACAAGAACGCGTATCGGGTTTGATTGTTGTAAATAATGATCCATCGGTAACTCCTTTTCTTTTTCCCAGTATAAGAATTTGTACGCACAAAAGCAATAGCTAATTAGCAATTTTAAGTAATCTAATAAATATAGCAAAAAAAGGCTAAAATAGCTCATGGTTAACATAATGTATGTTAACGAAACCATGATTTCTTAAGTTATCTAATATTGCAAAATGCAAAATACACGAGGGAAAATCGCGCTCAGTACATTTCCGCCCATGGAGCTGAAAATTCGTGCTCCAAAGACCATCACCGTGGATAATCTAGGTGAACACTCTTTGATCAACCGCCATTGAAAAGGGAGTGCCCAAATAAACAAGGCCCGCCTTAATCTCTTTCAGCGGGTCTTGTTTTCATTCTGGTAATATCAATTTTTTCTTTGGTTCTGGTGGGACCTCGATCATTGGAGTAAGATCAATCTCACCCCGCCGATAATCAATCAGGAATTTCCTAACTGCAAAATGTAACAATGCATTTCTGGTCACTCCATGGGCCCTGGCTATTTCATCCAGGGCGGTTACTTCCCCCTGGTGAATTCCAACTCCCATAGGAACGATTTTGCCATCTGAAAGATCGGCGTTCTCTCCCGGCTTTCTTGTTTTGGGTGGCATATACCCTCATCTCAATTGCTTGGTTGATATGCAATCGATTATAAGACATTATATTCATAATGGCATAGAGAATCATCAACCGAAATATGCATTATCAGCTGGTGAGCTACGCTGGTGGGCATTCTGCAAGTCATTTGTGGTTTGATTGATATACCGTCTGAGTACCTCTGGGGAGGATTGCCCCATAAGACGCATTATCGAGTCAAAATTCATCCCATTACGCAGGCATTCAAGCGCGAACGAGCGCCTGAAGTCATGTGGGTAATGAACCTTCGAAAGTCCAGCCGCATTACACTTTCTGCGCATCAGCATTTTCAAAGTGTTGTACGAAAACCGCTCACCGTCTGCCGTCACGAACAGGGGATCTGGTGGTTGGCCGCCTGGCCTCTCGCGAAGGTATCTTCGTAGAGCCCTTCGGGTGGCGCGGCCAAAAAAGACAATCCGCTGTTTTCCACCTTTGCCGTGGGTGATTGCTGCGCACCCATTCCCCAGATCAATATCGCGAAGGTTGATCATTGTCAGCTCTGTTGCCCGAACACCGGTATCGAAAAGAAAAAGGAAAATGGCTTTATCACGCTTTTCGGATGGACCAGCACATGAATTCACCAGTATCTTGAATTCATCGATAGGTATGCCGGTCATGAGTTTATCCGGGTTCTTTGGTGGTTTGATTTTTCTTATCGGCGATCGGTATTCGTAGTCAGTCTCTTTCTCCCACCAATAAGTGAATGTTTTCAGGACACGGTACGCGATATGCACGCCGCCCGGGTTCCTGTGCGCAGATAGATCGGCAAGGTACTCACGTATAGTGTCTGGCGTGAGTGCATTGATTTCACCTGCAATCGGTCTGCCATGCAAAAATCGCATGAAATAGGTCAATTCCTGGGTGTAAGCCCGCAGCGTTCCTTTCGATACGCCCTGTGATCTCCTGTCCAGAAGAAACGAACGGATGAGATTGTCAGTGCTGAAATTCTCTGTTGAAAAAAGCGGCGGGTTCTGGATCTCAGGTTGATCCATGTCGATACCCCGCAGGTGGTGTATTTTGGATGATTTCCAAGGAAATGATCTGCATATACCGCTTTGCGGGCATCGGTTTTCGGTCAGCCGCTTCGTAAGCGGCGGGTCGCGGGTTCGACTCCCACCGGTGGCTCTTTCTTTTTATAATCCACTATATCCCAAACCCTCTCATGTATAATTAAAACATGCCCAATCAAATCACACCTCTTGTTATCGGGATCGCCGGCGGCTCCGGCTCTGGCAAGACCACTGTCGCCAATATCATACTGGAGCGCGTTGGCAGACACCGTATCGCCTACCTGCCGCATGATGCCTACTACCGCGACCTCACCGGGCTGCCCACGGCGCAGCGAGACCAGGTGAACTTCGACCACCCGAACTCACTGGAAAGCGAACTGCTTGCCAAACATATCATCCAGCTTAAGAACTGGGAGACAATCCAGTTGCCAATCTACGATTTTTCGCATGATCGGCGTACAGGCGATACCATCCCAATCAAACCGCAGCGCGTGATCCTGGTGGAGGGCATCCTCATCTTCTCTGAGAAGAAGCTGCGCGATCTTTTCGACGTGAAGATCTTCGTGGACACAGACGCTGATCTGCGCTTCATCCGCCGCCTTTCCCGCGATATCAGCGAAAGGGGCCGTACCACCGAGAACGTGGTCAAACAGTACCTCGCCTCGGTCAGACCCATGCACCTGGAGTTCGTCGAGCCCTCCAAGCGCTACGCCGACGTCATCATCCCGGAGGGCGGCTTGAACGCCGTCGCCATGGACATGGTCATCGCCCGCATTGAGGCGCTGCTCAAAGAAGAAGGGCAAAACTAGAGAATGAAAAAAGGGTGGAAATTAACGGTCGTTCGAATTTTGGCATTTATTCTGGTGATTGGCATCACCGGTGTTCTTTTCTATTACCGCGATCAGGTGGGTAAGTTCGAGGCTCTCGGCTATCCGGGTATCTTTCTGATCTCATTGCTTTCGAACGCCACCATCATTCTGCCAGTTCCAGGGATCATCGTCACCTCTGCAATGGGGACGATCTTTAATCCGTTTTGGGTGGCTGTGGCAGCCGGCAGTGGGGCAACAGTGGGGGAGATTTCGGGGTATCTGCTGGGCTTCAGCGGCCAGGGTGTCATCGAAAATCGGGTTTGGTACGACAGGATCTGCAACTGGATGCGCAAGTACGGTGATATCACTGTCTTTTTGCTCGCGTTGATTCCTAATCCGCTTTTTGATATCGCTGGGCTGGTGGCAGGCGCCTTGAAGCTGCCGTTGTGGCGGTTCCTGCTCTGGACCCTGCTGGGGAAGACCTTGAAAATGATGGCTTTTGCCTTTGGGGGCGCTTCGATCCTCGCAATATTTGAATAAATCAACCAGGTAAAAATCGCATAAATTTTATCCACTTTGCATAAAAGTAGGGTACTTTGTATTGACTATATGATAAAATATTACTATAAAATAACTAAGTAGTTACAATAAAAAAACAACGTAGATCATTCCCTGAAGGTAAAAAATGGATTCTCTTTACGAACAAAAAACCAAAGTTAAATCTCTTTTCATAGATGAATCCGTTCTAAACGAGATTCGCGAGTTCATGGGCGAGGAGGGCGATGCGACAGTTGCTGATCTGGTGTCGATTTACCTCCGGAACACTCCAGGTGCTATTGCCAGGATTAGTGATGATTTAAAGAACAATGATCTGGAAGCTCTCAAGTCCCATGTCCATTCGCTTAAAGGCAGTAGCGCTGGTGCAGGGGTGGTGGGAATTTCCACACTTTGCAGGGAAATCGAAGAATGCCTGCATGGAGGTCAAATCGACGGAATTTACCCGCGTTTTCAAAGAATTATCAATGTTTATTCCAGTGTGGAAAAAGAATTTCAGGATTGGAAATAGAAAGTTCTGGCTTCAAAACTCAAGGATGTTTCAAGAACACTCATTATTGTAAGTATGGGGAAAGATGCCAGGCCGGCCTGTAAGCCGTATTCTGTCGATCAGGCAGGTATGCCGAAGCACGGTGCCTGAAGGGACGGCCATCTATCTAGGCTGAACGTCTCCGCCCAGCTCAAGCGGCCCACCCGGGACTCAAGGAAAACGAGCCGCTTCCCGTCATCCGAAGATGACTTTGTCCCTGCTTGGCCTTGCTCCCACCGAGGGTTACCTGGCCGCTGCATTGCTGCAGACGCCGGTGGTCTCTTGAACCGCCATTTCACCCTTGCCCTTGCGGGCGGTATGTTTCTGTGGCCCTGTCTGGCAGGTTTTCCCGAAGGATCCCCGCCCCGGGTGTTACCCGGCGGTGTGCCCTGTGGAGTACGGACTTTCCTCGGAGTTGAAACCCCGCGGCCATCCGGTCAGCCTGGCAACATGATAATAACTGCTTCAACGTCTCCCGTCAACCGCAGGAATAGTTCAACCAAATTGTGTAATCCACTTTCTATCAATTCGTCTATAATTTGGGAAATCGTTCAGGGAAAACACTCCGAAATCTTAATCCGATTAATCGAGGTTCTTATGAGAAAACCGATCGTTGCTGGAAACTGGAAAATGAACAAGACGCTTGAACAGGCCAGCGCCCTGGTGCAGGAACTACTGCCAGGATTGCAGGCTGTGCCGGAGGTGGAAAGGGTGCTTTGCCCGCCATTTACTTCTTTGATGGTCCTTTCAGCCCAACTGGCTGAAACAGGCGTTGGTCTGGGTGCGCAAAACATGCACTGGGAGACTTCCGGAGCGTTCACAGGCGAGATCGCACCGATGATGGTGAAGGATTTTTGCCAATATGTGATCATTGGCCATTCCGAGCGCCGCCAGTACTTTGGCGAGACTGACGAAACCGTGAACAAGAAGCTTAAAGCGGCACTGGCTGTTGGTCTTTCCCCCATCGTTTGCATTGGCGAAACACTGGCTGAATACGAAGCCGGCATCACCAAAGATATAGTTACCAGCCAGGTACTGCAGGGATTCAAAGAGATCGACTCGGCTCAGGCTTCGCAGATCGTGGTAGCCTACGAGCCGGTTTGGGCTATCGGTACCGGCAAAGCCGCCACGTCTGAAGGCGCCAACACTGTTCATCGCGATTTCATCCGTCCTGCGCTGGCACAGCTCTGGGGCACAGGCATTGCGCAGGGTATCCGCATCCAGTACGGCGGCTCGGTGACTGCTGCCAATGCGGCTGATCTCTTCGCTCAATCCGATATCGACGGAGCCCTGGTTGGTGGTGCCAGCCTCAAACCGGACTTCATCAAGATTGTTGAAGCAGCAAAGAAGTAAAAAAAAGACCCTGGTTGAGACCAGGGTCTTTTTTTTTATGCGGTTCCAAACTGACGATCACCGGCGTCACCCAGACCGGGGACGATATAGCCGTGTTCATTCAGATGATCATCCACTGCGGCCAGATGGATGGGCACGTCAGGGCAGTGTTTGTTCATGAGTTCAATACCTTCCGGTGCACCGATGAGACCGACGAATTTAATCTTCTTCACACCCCAGCGCTTCAGCACCTCTACAGTGGCTGTGGCAGAGCCGCCAGTGGCCAGCATGGGATCCAGGATGAAGCACATGGATACGGTGGGTTCGGTTGGTAGCTTGTTATAGTATTCCACCGGCTTGAGGGTGTTTTCGTCACGATAGAGGCCGATGTGCCACACTTCGCCGCCTGGGACCATTTCCCAGAAGGCGTCGATCATACCCAGCCCGGAGCGCAGGATGGGCACCAATCCCACCTTGTCTTTAAGAACGGAACCGGCTGTTTTCGTCAATGGGGTTTGAACGTCAGTCGGTTCCAATGCCATATCGGCGGTGGCTTCATAAGCCAGAAGTGTTGAGATTTCCTTCACGAGTTCGCGGAATTTTCTGGGGTCGGTGTTAACATCGCGGAGGATGGCCAGCTTGTGTGCGATGAGGGGATGAGAGGAAACAAAGACGTTTTGCATAATTGCTCCTTGGGGGTTTTTCCTATTATAGCGTTAAAGTTGGGATGGAAAGAAATTTTAATAATTTGCGCTTGTTTTTCTGCATGGATTCCACGAATCAGTTCTCATCTGCGTGTATAATTTACTCCATGGCAACAGAACCCACCCGCATCACTGACCCGGAATTGAAACCGGACGATCGTCTTGACCAAACCATGCGTCCAACCTCGCTGAAAGAATTGATCGGGCAGGACCAGGTGAAGGAGAATCTCGAGATCCTTATCCAGGCAGCCCGTGGACGTGGTGAACCCCTCGACCACGTGCTTTTCTACGGCCCCCCCGGGCTTGGAAAGACCACCCTGGCGCATGTGCTTGCCAATGAGATGGGTGTGAACATCAAGATCACCTCCGGCCCGGCCATCGAACGCACGGGTGACCTGGCGGCCATCCTCACCAACCTACGGGCGGGGGATATCCTCTTTATTGATGAGATCCACCGGCTTGGCAGGGCAGTAGAAGAGATCCTCTACCCGGCAATGGAAGATTACTCTCTTGATATCGTCATTGGCAAGGGACCGGCTGCCCGTTCAATCCGACTCAAATTACCGCGATTTACAGTCATAGGCGCCACCACTCGCCTTGCGTTGATCACTTCGCCGCTGCGGGCGCGTTTTGGAGCAGTCTACCGCCTGGATTACTACGACCAGGGTTCAATGCAGAAGATCGTGGGACGCGCAGCGGGGCTGCTTAAAGTGGATGCCAGCGATTCCGGGATCGCTGAGATCGCCCGACGGGCACGCGGGACACCACGTGTTGCTCTCCGGCTGCTGCGCCGCGTGCGCGATTTCTCGCAGGTACGTGCCGATGGAACGATTGACAACAATTGCGCCTGCGAAGCATTGAACCTGCTTGCAGTAGACATACTCGGTCTGGATGATGTGGACAGGCGAGTGCTGCTAACCATTATTGACAAATACAACGGCGGACCAGTTGGTCTGGCTACCATTGCCGCTTCGATCAGTGAAGAACCCGATACGATCATGGACGTGGTCGAACCTTATCTTCTGCAGCTGGGATTCATCGACCGCACGCCGCAGGGCAGGGTGGCGACAAAAAAAGCCTACGAGCATTTGGGGAAAAAGTACACACAATCGGATGCGCAGCCCAGGTTAATCGAGTAGACGCATGCAAACCTCCGATTTTCATTACGACCTGCCGCCTGAACGCATCGCCCAGACGCCTATCGAGCCCCGCCACAATTCACGCCTGATGGTGATGCGGCGCGGGTCGTCTGCCTTTGGTGATGATATTTTCAAGAATGTTGGAGACTATTTGAATCCTGGCGATCTGCTGGTCATTAATCAAACGCGCGTCATCCCTGCCAGGATCTATGCTCACAAACCCAGCGGAGGCAAGGTTGAATTGCTGCTGCTCAAGCGGCTCGAAGCGGACACCTGGGAAGTTCTGGTAGGTGGGAAGAAGATGATGACAGGTGCACAGGCGTTCATCGAGGGTGGTCCGACCGCCGAGGTGACCGAGGTGCTCGAAGGCAGTCACCGAATCGTGAAATTCTCCTCTCCGCTCGAAAATGTGTTACCCAGTGTGGGGGAGATGCCGCTGCCGCCGTATATTCATGAAAAACTTAAAAACCCTGAACGATATCAGACAGTCTACGCCTCGCAGACCGGTTCCGCGGCTGCACCCACCGCAGGCCTTCATTTCACACCTGAGTTGATGCACGAATTGGAGGGCAAGGGAGTCAGGTTTGCCAGGGTAACTCTGCACGTTGGGTTGGATACCTTCGCTCCGGTCACAGAAGATGACCCTTCTACTCACCAAATCCACTCGGAATGGTGCGAGGTGACCCCTGAGACGACTGAACTGGTCAACGAGACACATAAGAGGGGAAACAGAGTGGTAGCCGTGGGTACGACGAGCGTGCGCACACTTGAATCTGCTGCTGCCGCAAGCGGCAAGCCACGCACCGCTGCGCCGATCAGCGGTCCGACAAAACTCTTTATCCTCCCAGGATATCAGTTCCAACTGGTGGATGCCATGATCACCAATTTCCACCTGCCTGAATCTACGCTGATCATGCTGGTCAGCGGGTTCGCTGGCAGGGAGACCATCCTATCCGCATACGCCGAAGCTGTGAAGCGCCAATATCGTTTCTACTCCTTTGGCGATGCCATGCTCATTCTCTAATATGGCTAAGATCGATAATTCGTATAATCAATTCGAAGAGTTAAACAGACAGATCACCGCGTGCGAAAAATGCCCGCGCCTGGCAGCCTATCGCAGGGAGATCGCCAGGGTAAAGCGGCGTGCTTTTCGAGATGCGGATTATTGGGGTAAACCGGTTCCCGGATTCGGTGATGAAAACGCGCGTGTTCTGATCGTTGGACTCGCCCCTGGCGCTCACGGTTCCAATCGGACAGGCAGGATGTTCACTGGGGATGATTCGGGGCGTTTTCTCTATGGCGCATTGCACCGGGCCGGGTTCGCCAATCAACCTACGGCTGTTGATCGTTCGGATGGGTTGGTTCTCAAAGATGTATATATTACCGCAGTAGGGCGCTGTGCTCCGCCCGATAACAAACCCACTGGGGAGGAATTGACTAACTGCCGGCCTTATCTTGTGAGAGAACTGGATTTGCAGCATAACTTACGCGGAGTGGTGGCGCTGGGCAAAATTGCCTATGACTCCATGCAGCGGCTGTTGAGGGAACGCGGACACAACATTCCGCAGGTTCAGTTTGGTCACAATGCATTCTCAATGGATGAGCAAACGGGGTTTTGGCTGCTGGGTTCGTATCATCCCAGCCGGCAGAACACCCAGACCGGAAGATTGACCGAGGCAATGTTTGACAAAATCTGGTTGAAGGTCAAAGGCAATTTGGCCGTCTCTGAAAAAGAAATAATCAAACCTAATGAACTGAGGTAAAAATGAAAACCATAAAAAAGATACTTTTGGCAGTTTTCCTTCTGCTTGTTGTCGTATGCGGAGTTTTTGTCGTTTGGGGAGAGACACCGGCTAAAGCGTCGCCTGAGGCGATTGATGCGCTTCAATCCGACGAGCAAGTGCGTGTGGATACCGGGCAGTATCTCACCTTCAGCCCGGCTGACCAGGAATACTCCACAGGCTTCATATTCTATCCGGGAGGGCGGGTGGATTACAGGGCGTATGCTCCCATGGCTCACGAGCTGGCCACTCAAGGATACTTTGTTGTCATCCCGCGCATGCCGCTCAACCTGGCGGTCTTTGGTGTCGATAAAGCTGAACAGGTGATCCATGCATATCCCCAGGTTGAGACCTGGGTGATCGGCGGCCACTCATTGGGGGGGTCCATGGCAGCACATTATCTCTACCAGAACCCCAGTCTGTTTTCCGGATTGGTCTTCCTGGCATCCTATCCCGCTTCCAGTGATGATCTGAGCAGCTTCTCCGGGCAGGTTCTGTCGCTTTCCGGCTCGTTGGATGGGCTTTCCACCCCGGCCGATATCGAAGCGTCGAAAGTGCTTCTGCCCAAGTCAACAAAATTTGTTGTGATCGAAGGCGGCAACCATGCACAGTTTGCCTGGTACGGCGAGCAAGCTGGTGATAACCCTGCCGTTATCAGCTGCGAAGAACAGCAGGCGATCATTGTCGAGAATATCATGAATCTTCTGAACAGCGTTTCCGCGAAAGAATAAAGAATGTCCAAACACCGACTTGATCTGAGCAACGAATCACTGGCGGATAGCGACAGCTGCTTCATCGACTTGGATGGCATCAAGGTGCATTACAAGCAGTATGGAGAAGGTGGGCAAGTGCTTATCTTTTTGCACGGTTTTGCAGCCAGCCTGTTCTCATGGCAAAAGGTGCTGGCGCCGCTTGCAGAAAAATATGGCAGGACAATCGCTTATGATCGCCCGGCTTTTGGTTTGACCGAACGTCCGATCACATTCAACCGTAAAGCAGAGAACCCTTATGGAACTGATGGGCAGGTGGAAATGCTCAAGTGCTTGATGGATGCATTGGACATCCGCGAGGCGGTCATCGTGGCTCACTCGGCTGGCGGTACAGTCGGGCTCGCATTTTCTCTAAAATACCCTCGGATGGTCAGCAAACTAATCCTGGTGGCTCCAGCCGTGTATCTCTATTCCCCTGTACCGGCTTGGGCCAGGCGTTTCCTTATACGCAAGGCATTTCGCATATTTGGCACAACACTGATCCATCCCACCCGGTATTTTGTGCGCAGAATTCTTAGCAACATCATTCATGATCCAGTCTGCGTTACGGATGAGGCTGTGGATGGTTATGAGAAACCTTTTCATACCATCAACTGGGAGGCCGGGTTATGGGAGTTCAGTCTGGCACCTCATGCCAGGAACCTTTGGAAACACATGCATGAATTGAAGATGCCCGTGATGGTTATCGCCGGTGACGATGATCGAGTAATTCCCACACGCCACAGCCGCCGTCTGGCTGAAATCACACCCGGCGCTAAATTTGTATTGGTCAAAGGCTGCGGTCACATGCCACAGGAAGAACGGCCTGAAATCTTCATAAAGGAACTGGATACGATCTTAAGTAGTAACTAGAAAACCATATTTCTTTCGAAATCACGCATTTATCGGGGCAGGGAGAAAAATATTACCCGGTAACTTTAGCACTGAGTGGACATGCACAGATATGCTTCACCGGTCTGAATGAGATCAAACCGATTTCAGTAATCATCGCCTCATGAGGAGTTGGAAGGGTGCTACATATTTCGATAATCTGAGGAATGCTTTTCTGATCCTCAATTTCCAACGCCAGACTGCAATGAGGGGTCCACTTGCCGGGTTGATAATAAGTTGATTTTTGAGAATCACAAAACCGGAAAATTTCAATCACTTCATTATGGAATAGTAATAGTTCATTTGTAACGACAGGTGCCCAAAAAACCACCTTCCCGGGTCTTGGGAAAAAACCAATTTGCGCAAATGTTATTGGTAACGCTGATCTGGATTCACAGAACTTGATGAGTGCTTTTTGAGCAATTTTCACATTAAGGTCTTCAATAATCGCCAAAGTCAAATGTGGCTTGTTTCTTGATTCATGCATATATGTTTCCAGATTCTCTTTTGCCAGCGTTGCCCAAATATTCCGAATCAGGACATCAGTTTTGTGGTCAAAGAATACATGAATTGCGTAAGTCATTTTCCCTCCTTTTTAAGAAAAGGCAGGGGCTTTTCATGACCCCTGCCGAAAACTGTGAAAGTAACTAGTTGCGGGATTTCAGAGCTGACCAGCCGGCATAGTGAGCAGAATCGCCCAGTTCGGCTTCGATACGCAGCAATTGGTTGTACTTGGCCACGCGGTCAGAGCGGGCAGGAGCGCCGGTCTTGATCTGGCCGGTGTTGAAGGCCACAGCGATATCGGCAATGGTGGCGTCTTCAGTCTCACCAGAGCGGTGAGAGGTGACTGCGCGCCAACCGTTGCGGTGGCAGGTCTCGACGGCTTCAATGGTTTCAGTTAATGAGCCGATCTGGTTGACCTTGACAAGTAGAGCATTACAGGCATTTTCCTTGATGGCGCGGCGGACACGTTCGGGATTGGTCACAAGCAGGTCGTCGCCAACGATTTGGAGTTTATCCCCGGCTTCCTTGGTAAGGAGCTTCCAGGAATCCCAATCGTCCTGAGCCAAACCATCTTCGATGGAAACGATCGGGTACTGACGGACCCAATTCAGCCAGAATTCAACCATCTGCTCGCCGGTGAGTTTCTTACCTTCCTTGCGCAGGTTGTACATGCGGGTGTCTTCTTCAAAAAGCTCGGAGGCGGCCGGGTCAAGAGCTATTGCGACTTGCTCACCAGCTTTGTAACCGGCTTTCTCGATGGCTTCGAGGATCAATTCGACAGCTTCGTTGTTGGCTTTGAGAGCCGGAGCGAAACCACCCTCATCGCCAACCAGGGTGACATAACCATGAGCTTTGAGAACTCCCTTGAGAGAGGCGTAGATCTCAGCTCCCCAGCGAAGACCTTCAGCAAAGGAGGATGCGCCAAAAGGCATGACCATGAATTCCTGGGCGTCTGTTGACTGCCAGTTGGTGTGGGCGCCGCCGTTGAGGATATTCATCATTGGGACGGGCAATACATGGGCGTAGACGCCGCCCAGATAGCGATAGAGAGGCAGACCAAGTGAGTTGGCTGCAGCCTTGGCCACGGCCAGGCTGGTGCCGAGGATGGCGTTGGCGCCCAGGCGTGACTTGTTGGGGGTGCCGTCGAGATCGATCATCATCTTATCGATAGCGCGTTGTTCCGTAGCGTCCCAGTCCAGCAGGTTTTCGACGATCTCGGTGTTCACGTTTTCAACAGCCTTGAGAACACCCTTGCCGTTGTAGCGTGATTTGTCGCCATCGCGCATTTCAAGTGCTTCATGGATGCCCGTAGACGCGCCGGAGGGCACAGCAGCCCTTCCCCAGGAACCATCCGCGAGGATGACTTCCACTTCCACAGTGGGGTTTCCGCGCGAATCCAAAACTTCTTGAGCTGATACTGATTCGATATAGGTTTCCATAATTTCTTTCCTTGGAATCAAGATAAGGTCACAGCAGGTTGCTCTGACAAAGCGAATTCTAACTCATTATAAGGATTTTCCCGCGAAATTCATCATTATTATGGTTCAAGTATTTCGGGGGGATCCAGGTATGGCACGTTGGCATTGACACAAGCCGCGCGCATGAATGCCACAAATAGCGGATGCGGCCGGGTGGGGCGGGAAAGGAATTCCGGGTGGAATTGTGTGCCCAGCATGAATGGGTGATTGGCCAGTTCGGCGATTTCCACCAGGCGCCCATCCGGAGAGAGACCAGAGAAACGCATGCCTTTTTCCGTGTAGATCTCACGGAAGGAATTGTTGAACTCAAAGCGATGACGGTGGCGCTCATCCACACTTTTCTTGTTGTAGGCTTTACGGGCGATCGTCCCTGGCTGCAGGACGCAAGGATAGAGACCCAGACGCATAGTGCCACCCTTGTCGATAATACCATGCTGATCGGGCATGAGGTCGATGACCGGATTGACTGTGGATGGATCGAACTCAGATGAGTTGACATCTTCCGTCCCCAGAATTTCCCTGCCAAACTCAACAACCATCAACTGCATACCCAGACATAACCCGAAGTATGGCACCTGGTGCGTACGCGCGAAATGGGCTGCCTGGATCTTCCCTTCAATGCCGCGGCTGCCAAAACCGCCGGGCACGATGATGCCATGAGTTTTTTCTAGAGCATCTTGGCAGCGGCCTTTCTCAATATCGGCAGAATGTACCCACTGGAGATCCAATTCCACCCCCAAGGATTGAGCGGCGTGCTTGAGCGATTCGCGCACACTGATGTATGCATCGTGTAGTTCGACATATTTTCCAACCAGTGCCACGGATACTTTAGGCTTGTCTTTCTTGGTTTCTTGAACCAACTTCTCCCAGGCTGACCAATCTGGTGTGTGAGTGGGAGTAAGGTTGAGTCGTTCCATTAAGTATTCGGCTACGTTGGCTTTTTCGAGCATCAGCGGGATCTCATAGAGGATGGGTGAGGTGACCATGGGGATAACGCCGCGTTTTTCCACATCACAGAACTGGGCGATCTTTTCACGGATTGATTCATCCACCGGGTAATCACTGCGCGCAACGATCATATCAGGTGAAATACCGTATGAGCGTAGCTCGCGGACTGAATGCTGTGTGGGTTTTGTCTTCAGTTCTTCAGTGGCGCCGATATACGGCAGCCAGGTGACGTGGACGAATGCTGTGTTCTCGCGTCCGAGGTCGGAGCGCAACTGACGCAACGCTTCGATGAAGGGCAGGCTTTCGATGTCACCGACAGTGCCGCCAACCTCCACAAGGATGATCTCTGCCCCAGTCGACTTTGCTACCAGGCTGATGCGCCGTTTGATCTCGTTGGTGATGTGCGGGATGACCTGGATCGTGCCGCCCAGGAAGTCGCCGCGCCTCTCAGCTCCGATCACTTCCGCGTATACCTGGCCTGTGGTGATGTTGCAGACCCGATTGAGACGGATATCGATGAAGCGTTCATAATGGCCGAGGTCAAGGTCGGTCTCCGCGCCATCATCAAGAACAAAAACCTCGCCATGCTGGTAGGGGCTCATGGTGCCTGGATCGACATTGATATACGGATCAAGTTTTTGCACCGCAACCTTAAAGCCGCGCTGCTTGAGGATGCGTCCCACGGCTGCCGCCGTCACGCCTTTGCCAACTGAACTGACCACACCACCGGTGAAGAAGATGAATTTCGCAGCCATTGTTCACTCCTGCCAGAAATCTGAGAATAATGAAGTGAGGAGGGTCGATTTCACGACGCCTCCTCACCGGAAGGTTGTGCAGACATTATGGTACACATCAGCCAACGCTCATTCATTGTTCATTACCATACAATCAGTTTAGCATAAAATTCAAACTCAGAAATAGAAAAACCATCCCTCGCGAGGGATGGTTTGAGAAGGTTAGTTGGTCTGGACTTTATTCTCGAGGGTTCTGGAGAGCAGATCTTCCTGCTCTTTTGAGAGCTCTTTGGATTTCCTGTCGTCAGCCTTTTTCTTCTTGTCCTTGGCTTTTTCCATGGCGGCGCGCATGGCGATCTCCATGTAGGTCGGTTCGTCTTCAGCCGGGGGTTCATTCACAGATGCCAGGAGGGCAGTGTTGTCTTCTTCTCCCTTGCGACGAGGTTTGCGGGTTGGTTTCTTGTCTTTACGGGGTCCGGCTTCGGTGCGAGAGGGGCCGGTAGTCTTGGGTTTTTCCTTAACTTCTTCTTCAGGTTCGGGGAGAAGGGCTTTGATACTCAGCTTGATCTGTTTCTTGCGACGGTTGACATCGATGATGGCAACATCCACTTCGTCGCCTTCCTTGACAACATCGGAGGGCTGTTTCACATAGCCATGAGCCATTTCGCTGATATGGATCAGACCGGGACGTTCCGCACCGATTTCTACAAACGCGCCGAACTTTTCAAGGCGAACGATCTTGCCCTTGACCTGGTTGCCAACTTTGATGTCACGCCATTCAAGATCGAGAGGGCGGAGCATGGTGAGTTCGACGCGCTCCTCATCATCCTTGCGGACGATCTTTTTCACCCAGACTTCGATCTTCTGGCCTTCGGTCAGCACCTCGGTGACGCTTTTGAAGGGTTTGTTGTCCGGAGCAACGACCTGAGAAATGTGTAAGACTGCGGGTTTACCGGTACCAATATCGATCACGGCTCCTGCCAGCTTGATTTTCAGAACGGTTCCGTTCAACTGCATTTTCGGTTGTAAATCCATCACGTGCCTCTCCCAGGTTCAATTATCAGCGACAGGGGATTATACCCTTAGCCCCTGAACCTGTCAATTAATTATACAGATTGTCTGACGATATTTATCCTGTATTAACCTTCCGCTTCAGTTGTTTTCAAGCAGGATCTCAACTGCTTTAAGCAATTGGACATCATTATTGTTTGCCAGATCCTCATCGGTAAACTCAACCACGTAGTCCGGGGTTAAGCCAACACCATCGATCTGGCGTTCCTTCGGAGTTAACCAGCGCGCGATCGTAACGCTGACAGCGCCTTGCGCATCCTCAAGCGGTATCCAGTATTGCACAGAACCCTTGCCATAAGTCTGGGTGCCCACCAGCACGCCGCGGCCGTAGTCCTGGATGGCTCCGGCCGTGATCTCTGAGGCTGAGGCGCTACCGCCATCCACCAGGATGACCAGGGGAATATCCAACGCCTTGCCGCCGCTGACTGTGTTGTAGGGAGTAAGCTCTCCTGCACTGTTCTGTTCGTACAAGACAACGCCTTCATCCATGAACTCTGAAACAACATCAACAGCGGTTTCCAGGTAGCCGCCGGAGTTATAACGAAGATCGAGGATGATGCCCTTGGGATTTTGAGCCAGGAGTTCGTCAAGTATGTCTTCCAAGTCAGAAGCGGTGTTTTCTCCAAAGGATGTCAGGCTGATATAGGCAATATTCTCATTCAATACCATAGAAGTCCCTTTGGGGAGCTCATCCTGTGTGAGGATATGCCCGGTGACTGTGGGGTAGTTGATGATGGCGCGTGTGATCGATACATCGAAAGTCGATTCAGGATCGGTACGATGTATGGTAAGAAGAACGCTCGTGCCGGCTTCACCTTTCACCGACTCCAGAACCACTGCCGGGTCAATGCCGGTCACATCTTCGCCATTCACAGCAATAACCTGGTCGCCGGGTTTGAGGCCGGCTTCTTTTGCAGGTGACCCTTCAAATGGCTCGGTGATCATCAAGTACTCGCCATCGGTACGCACAAAGGCACCGATACCGGCGTAAGTACCGCTAAGAGGTACTGTGGCTTCATCGTATTCATCCTGGGTCATATAGAGTGTGTGTGCGTCACCCAGGGCTTCCACCATCCCGCGGATGGCTCCCTGCATAAGCTTGGTGTCATCCACCGGTTGATCGATGAATTCCTCGTGCACGATGTCCCAGGCTTCCCAAAATGGCTTGAAAAGGGAAGCGTAATCACCCTGTGAGGTGGAAACGTCATCAGCCAGGCTCGTTTGCTGTGAGGATGTTGATGGGATCAACCAGCCTACGATCAATCCACCTGAGAACGCGCCTGCCAGCAGAAGCAGGGCGAAGAATGCGATGAGTATGTTTCGAACAGTTTTGTTCATTTAGACTCCTACAAATTTCGCTTTGATGTGAATTATCCTGCTAAAAGATTGTTTTTCTCTTAAAATCACAATCTATTTCTTATGAAAGTGTATCCAAGCTGAGAACATTGGGAAGTTCACGCAGGCTTGAAATGGCCGCGTCGATGCCATTGGAAGGTTCACCGCTGGTGACCTGGATGGTAAACAGCCCGGCCTCGCGGGCAGCCAGAAGGTTGCGTGGTGTGTCATCGATCATCACACATTTGCCGGGTTTGTCCACGCTAGCAAGTTCCAGCGCCTTGCTGAAGGCTTCCATCTGCGGTTTGCAGTATGGTCGGATATCACGGATATCGATGATCTGGTCGAAGCAGCCTTCCAACCCCAGAGCAAGGATCACCCGATTGGCGTGGTTGGTATCGGCGTTTGTGAAGATGACCTTGCGCTGGGGGTACATCTCCAGGATGGTTCTGAGTTGTGTGTCTGGTTCCAGATAATCCTTCAGTGGCAGGTCGTGAACAAAATCCAGAAAATCCTGCTCATCGATATGATACCTGGCTTGCAGTCCGCGCATGGTGGTGCCGTGCTTGAGGAACAACTCTTTGCGCAATTCCGGGACAATCTCTTGAGGGAGATTCATGCGCTCGATCATGTAGAGATCGATACGCTTGCGGATCGCCTCCCAAAGTCCTGCTGCGGCTGGATAGAGAGTATCGTCCAGATCGATGAAAAGCACCTCAAAACACATGCCTGAAGTATACCTGTTTTCAAACGAAGCAGTGACTTTTTCCTGGGCGGGTGATATATAATTCCGTCATATGAAAATTCACATTCTGCCTGATGAAGTTGCATCACAAATAGCTGCTGGCGAGGTGGTGGAAAGACCTGCTTCGGTTGTCAAAGAACTTGTTGAAAATGCGATTGACGCCGGCGCGAGCCGAATATCCATTCGCATCGAAGGCGCCGGACAACGTTTGATCGAAGTCAGCGACGATGGCAGCGGCATTGCGCCCGATGAGATCGAGAAAGCGGTGGCGCGCCATGCCACCAGCAAGCTGGGTAAAGCTGAGGACTTGTTCCACATCAAGACGCTGGGTTTCCGCGGAGAAGCCCTGGCTTCGATCGCTTCAGTCTCGCATTTCAACCTTACCTCAAGAACTGCTGACCTGCCTGGCGGAGCACGATTGGAGATTGATGGCGGGAAATTGGTATCCATTGACCAGAGTGGTGTACCTCAGGGAACGGTGGTATCCGTCCACGATCTATTCTTCAATACACCGGCGCGCTTGAAATTCCTCAAGCAGGAACAGACCGAGAAGCAGCAGATCGATGGTTTGATCACACGCTACGCTTTGGCTTATTCTCACATCGCATTCACTCTGGAGCAGGATGCAAAACCTGTTCTGCACACCAGCGGTAATGGCGTCCGCAGGGAGATTTTGAGCCAGCTATATGGCGTGGATTTCGCGCGGCAGATGCTTGAGGTTGATTTTGAAGATGGCGAGGTGAACATTGGCGGTTTCATCAGCCCCATCAACCTGACACGCAGCAATCGCCGTGAGTTGACCTTTTTCGTCAACGGGCGTTGGGTGCAAGATGTAACGCTATCTTCAGCATTGATAAAGGCGTACCAGACCTTTCTTATGGTGGGGCGATACCCCATTGCCATTCTTTTCATCCAGCTTGCTCCCGAAGAAATCGATGTGAATGTCCATCCGGCAAAATCAGAGGTGCGTTTCCGCCATCCGGATCAGATGTTTGCCCTGGTGCAGCGAGCGGTGCGGCGAGGATTGCTTGCTTTTTCACCCATCCCACAGGTGAGCGTCAATACCTGGAAACTCGATCCGTCTCTTGAAACCCGACAACTGGATTGGAATAACCATCCTGAACTAACCGAAGAGAGAAGCGTCACAGAAGAAAATGACGCAACTCCAACCTCTGAGGTAATTGAACCCATAACACAATCGCCCCAGGTCACCTCTACCATCCCGCTGCTGCGCTGGGTGGGGCAGATCGGCGGCACCTATCTCATTGCCGAGGGACCCGATGGATTGTATCTCATTGATCAGCACGCAGCGCACGAAAGGATCCTTTTCGAGAAATTCACCGGAAAACAAGAAGCAGGTGGGTCACAGGCCATGTTGCAGCCGATTGTCTTTCAGCTCCCGCCCCAATCTGCACGCCTCCTGCTGGAAAGTCTTCAAGTACTGCAGCAGATCGGTTTCCAGGTGGACGAATTTGGTAGCAATTCCTTCCGCATCAGTGCTGTTCCGGCTCTGTTCACATCCGGTGATCCGCAGATGGTTGTCCGCAGTGTGGTGGAGGATTTTGAAGAGGACGAAACGCCGCTGGCAGGGCAGCTCGAGGCTAAGCTCATTGCCAGAATATGCAAACGCATGGCTGTAAAGGGAGGACAGATACTCTCTGCTGAGGAGCAAAAACACCTCATCCAGGATTTGGAAGCATGCTCCTCGCCGCGCACCTGCCCACATGGACGGCCTACCATGATTCATCTTTCCGTCGATCTCCTCGAAAGACAGTTCGGCCGGCGAGGTGCCAGATAATTTCAAAGACTCCCTCAGTGATGAGGGAGTCTTTTTTTTTTATCTTTCGAGTTTAGACGCGGATGTGTTCGCGGATGATCTCGGTGATGCGGGAATACTGTTGCGCCACCAAACCTTCAGGCTGGGCACTGAACATGGGTTGATGCTTCTGCGCCGCCTGGTTTGCCAGTTCTGGTGCGGGCGGAACCATACCGGTAATAGGCATACCGTCAAGCTCTTCGGTGACCTGAACGGTGGTCATTTGCACGTCAGCTCTGACGCGGTTGAAGATGACCATATCGATTATCTTTCCGGCGGAAATATTGGCTGTATTCATCTGGTCGATGAAATGCTTGGTACGTCTGACAGTCACAAGTTGCGGCTCGGTCAAGATAACCAGTTCATCCATTTTCCGGCAGACTTTGTCGAAACCAGGTAGAAAACTTGTGCCGATATCGAAGACGGCTGGTACCTTAAGCATTGAAATGGCACTGACAATCGCCTGTATCTTATCGCCATAAGCATTGTAATCGATGGAGGTCAACCCAGCCGGAGCCAGGAGTAGTTTAACATTGAAGCCTGTGCTTACCAGGCTTTGCTCCACCAGTTGTGGGGTGATCTCTGAAGGTTTTCGCTGCAGCAGATTGTTTAAACCTTCAGCATTGTTGTAGCCCAGTTCGCCTGCCCAGGTCCCCTGGCCGGTGCGCAATTCGGCTGCGATGGTGGGCAGCTTGAGGGATTGTGCCAGGCAAGTGGCCAGGTTGATGGCGAATGTTGAACAACCCATACCCCCGCGGCAGGCAGTGACGCCGATCATGTAACCCTTCTCTGTCGGGGTTTCCACTGCAGCAGGTCGGCTGCGGGTGCGACTAAGCAACGCTTTGATATGGGCGACCAGTTCAGCAGGATGTACGGGCTTGGTAAGGTAATCATCCACGCCGGCGTCGTAACCGGCAACTTTGTCATCGACCTGACTCTTTGCCGTGAACATTAAAATGGGAGTCGTGGCTGTTTCACTCATGCCACGCAATTGTTTGGTTACCTGGTAACCATCCATGTCCGGCATCATGATGTCGAGCACAATGAGGTCGGGATATTCACTTTGCGCCATACTGATCGCCTGGGTGCCGTTGCTGGCCGCAGCAATTTCATACCCCTGCCGCTGCAGCATCAGGCCTACCAGGCGGAGAGTTTCAACATCATCATCAACGATCAAAATTTTTTCTGGCATAGTCCACCTTGAGATATATCTTAAAAAGTCTAGCATAAATGGTACTGAGACGCAAGTAAATATTTAATATAAAACAATTCGCTTGCGCTATAATCGCTGCATGGAACTGTCCCGTATTGAATCCATCCTCATTAATGAGTGCGGCCTCACGCGCAGCTGTCCCATCGTCGTCGGTGTATCGGGTGGAGCAGATAGTTTGTGCTTGCTGCATTTGCTGAATCGCCTGGGGTTTTCAATCATTATCGCGCATGTGAACCACTGCTTGAGAGGGGAGTCTGATGCCGAGCAAGCGCAAGTAGAGCGACTGGCGAAAACACTCGGTCTGCCCTTTAAATCGGCCAAGGTGGATGTGGAAACCCAATCGCGAAAGACAAAATTATCGATCGAAGAAAGCGCTAGACAATTGCGTTATGAATTCCTCTTCAGCGTTGCCAATTACGTTGATGCTCAAGCTCTCGCGGTGGCGCACCATGCTGATGATCAAGTAGAAACCGTGCTTATGCATATTCTGCGCGGTGCAGGGCCTTCCGGGATGAAGGGTATGGCGTACCGCTCCTTCCTGCCAGTGTTTTCCAGTTCCATCCCCATCGTAAGACCTCTCTTGGCAACGTGGCGCAGTGAGATCGATGAATATTGCATACAAGAAGGTATGCTGCCGTGTTTCGACCAGACCAACAGCGATACAAGATACTTTAGAAATCGCATCCGGCATGAGTTGATCCCTAACCTCGAAACCTACAATCCGAAGGCGAAAGAGCACCTCTGGAAATTGGCCATGCTGATGCAGTCAGAAGACGCGCTGCTGAATCAGATGATGGAGCAGTCGCTAAGCTCTGCTATTACAAAAATGGGGAAGGGGTTCTTTGCCTTCAAAAAAAGTGATTTCAATGGTTTACCCTTGCCGATGCAGAGACGCATGCTTCGGCATTTGCTCGCTGAGCTGCGATCGAATTTGCGGGATATCGGTTTCGACGTGGTGGAAAAGGGGCTAAACTTCACCACGCAGGCAAGAGTCAAAGGTGATAGCCAGTTGTTGGAAGACGTTTGGTTGACGAAATTAACCGACGACGAGATGCTGTTATTTACAGCGGATGCAGATTTCAGCGAGCTTTTCCCATTACTTTTTGGAGAGCGAGAGATTCCATTGGTCATTCCCGGAATTACTGTGCTGAATCGCTGCTGGGAGGTATCTGCTGCCATTGAAGATGCAGGGGGTTCAGTTCACAAAGAGATGTCGGATCACGAAGTCTGTTTTGATAAGGGAGATCTACACGAATCCCTAATTCTTCGTACTTCCAAAACAGGAGAGAAGGTAAATCTTTTTGGGAAGGATCAGATTTCCCAGAAATTAAGCGACCTTTTCATCAATCTTGGTGTTTTGCGACATGCACGCTCAAATTGGTCTTTATTGTATTGCGGTAATCAATTGCTCTGGGTGGTGGGTCTCAGACGCGCGAAATATGCCCCCCTCGATCCTCAAACCACAAAAATCCTCAGGTTGAAACTACAACAGCGGAATTAAAGTTCTGACAGTTGTTTGAGCTTCAAACCGATTTCGCGCCATTGGATCTTGGAGATGCCCAGTTTCTGACGGATGATTTCTTTATCCTCACCCGAGCGCCAATCGTTCAGTACACAGGTCCAGCGGCACATATCAAAGGACAGGTGTTTACTCAAACCGGCTTCCTTGCCAATATCCTCAAGGAGATATTCCAGACGGCGCGGCGACCAGGGGAAGACGCGGTCAATGGGTTTATATTGCGCTTCGTACTCGTGGTATGCTGTGATCCATTCATCTGACAAGGCGATCTTGCGTTCCTTATAGCGGCTGGCTGCATTGGCATAACGCACGTAAAGGTATGGGCTGGTTGGATCGCTTATCTCGAGGTGGTTCACCTTCAACGCAAGACATTCACCTTTCTTGATCCCAGTTGTCAGAAGAAGCTCGAGCAGTGCATAGGGTCTGGCGTCTGCTTTGGCGGCGGTGCGGAATTTTTCCGCCACTTGCGTTACCTTGAATTGCTCCTCCATGGTCAGTACTTCTGGCAGCGGGCTGATCACGGACTGTTGCAGTATCTTCTCAGCAGGATCAATATCAATGCGTCCTGAAAGCAGCAGCCATCTGAAGAAGGATTTGAATGAGGTAATTCGACGGGACAGGCTCTTGGGGCTGCACGGCACTGCACGTTCCTTCTGCAGCCATTCTAAGAATCGGTTCAGGTCTGCGGTCGTCACACTACCGATGGCTGTCTCTGGGGGAAAGAATCCTGCCATCAGGTTCAGATCGCCAATGAACGCTTTAACTGTGTAAAGCGACCTGCCCTGATCCTGAAGGAAAACCTGCCAGGTCTTGATCGCAGAGGCAAGGGGTGTATTTGACGTGATATGTAAATCAGCGGAAGCATTCATATAAATCCCTCGAATTCTTCGTATAGCCTACAAATTCAGTTTACATGATTCCCAGGGGGATGTCAATTGCCTATTCTGAAAGTGCCTGGAAGATGATGGACATCACAGCAGTTTGATCCGGCACCAGCACATACGCTCCTGTGGTTGGCACAATATAGTTGTAGGTTTCTGCTGCCCCGATGGCATAGCGGCGGATCTTGGATGTGTCATTGATCAATTGATTGGCAAGAGGAAGCAGTGAGACAATCGTTTCCAAAGGCATGTTTGTCTCCACACTGCCCTTGAACTGGTTGTAGATCTCAGGTGCCTTGTTGACCACGCCAGCTTTCATCAGGCGCTGGAAAATACCCAGGATCACTTCCTGGGCTCGGCGGGTGCGGTCAAAGTCGCTGGAGGTATAGCGGCTGCGCACATACCAGAGCGCGGTCTGACCATCCATGTAATTAGTGCCGGTTTTGATCGTGCAATAGCCATCAGCCTGGCGTAATCCTTCGATCTTGCATTTATCGGTCAGGGGTGAGCCCACATTGACTTCAATTCCCCCCAAGGTATCGATAATGCCCTGAAAACCGCTGAAATTCGTCATTACGTAATAATCGGGGGTGAAACCGAAGTTTTGCTGGAAGGTGGCAGTGGTCAAGGCAAAATCACCATACCCCTGCGCAGTGTTGATTCTTTCCATACCGATCCCAGGAATGTTCACATAGAGGTCACGCGGGAACGACAAAAGTGTGGCTGTGCCCGTGCTTGGGTTAAGGGTGAGCAGCATCATCACATCGGTACGCGAGCCTCTACCCGGGCGATAGTCTGACCCAAGCAGTAGAATGCGGATCTGTCCATTCGGTGTGGCGATATTCTGGCTCGCCATGGTTGGGTACTGAGTGTAAAGCTGGATGATGTCACCCTGAGTGGTGGGCGCAGAGGTGGCGGTGGCCATGATTGGGGTTTTTGTGGGGGTGGGGGCGATTGGCTGGAAGGGAGTCAGGGTGGGTTGCAGGTCGGGGTCCTCGTTCAGTAGTAAAGAACTTAAGGGGATCGTTGTCGGCACCTGTTGAGAGGCAAAAGCATTGCATCCACTCAAAAGAAAGGCTACAACGAGGAGCATCAATGCGATTTTCTTCATGGGGATATTCTAATCCGCAGTTTCAGCTAATGGTAGGGGAGATATTTTTTCCAGCGGTTGTGGAAAAAGTGACTTCGAACACACTACCGAAACCGATGGCATTGGATAAGCGAAATTTACACCCAAGTTTTTGAACCAGATCGATCAGGTGAGAAAACTCGTTGTTGGTCAATGCCAGACCGGGTACTTCACCAGGATTGTTGTCCCGTTGATATGGGAACAACTTCTTAAGCTCATTCGCAGGGATACCAGGGCCGCCATCGCGAATTTTGAGATTCACTTTCTCGATTGTAAGGATTTTTTCGGGTGAAGCTGTGATGCAAATAGAGCCGTCCTTTGGAGTGATCGAAAGTGCATTCTTGATCATCACAGCAATGATCTCATCTAAATCCTCGGCGCTGCCAGAAATTTTTGGGAGCTCATCAGGCACTTCCATTTGCAGGACAAGTTGTTTCTTCTGTAATAAGGGAGAGTTTCTCTCGAGTACCTGTTCGAGTATCGAATGAAGGTCACAGGCATCTTTTAAAGAAACCGGCTTGAGTTCTTGAACTACTTCTTCTTGCTGGAAATGATCCAACAGGTCATGTATCTGGTTCGTAGCAACAACGATGCGTTCCACAAACCGCTGCTGTAAAGATCCAAGCATACCTACTGATTCTGAGAGCAACAACTCACAGTAGTTGGCAATGGTATTGAGGGGGATGTAGACCTCTTTCAATTCTTCAGCCAACGCGCTGAGTTGTTGTTTTTCATTTACTGCTGTCTTGCCGGTTGAGTTTCGAAGCGCGATCAATTTCATGTTGGCACTGGCAACAGCATTTTGCAGATGCGCGATCTCTTCGAGTGTGAGGTGGAGTTCCGATTCAAGTTTGACATTCTCATCGATTAGGCGGTTAACGTTGAGATTCGCGGATTTGTCATAGATCCGTCGTAGAGAATCACGCCTGGAATTATTTTGAGGTTTGTCAGGTAAAATGGCCATTTATTCCCTCTATCGATGCAACTGCAATTACCATGCCAGAAGGGGATACGATTACCGCAGGTTTTATTATAGCATTTTCGTGTTAGGGATTTGTAACTGTCTCATCAGCAATAAAAACCCTGGAACGATCACGAAAGGTTGACATCCAAGCAGAATTTGGTAGAATTCAAGCCGTACTGAGCCGAAGTGGCGGAATTGGCAGACGCGCTACGTTCAGGGCGTAGTGGGCATTACGCTCGTGAGGGTTCAAATCCCTCCTTCGGCACCTGATCCCCGCAGACCCGCGGGGATTTTTTCTTGTCTCTATATTGTGATTGAGGTAAACTAGAAAGATGCAGAACGGAGGAACCAAGCGCAAGTTTCCATTCGACCTCAAGAAGGTGGGTTTTGTAGTCGCGGCTATTGTCCTGTTCTTCCTGGTGATGGATCTCAACAACCGCTTGAGCGAACTTTCACGCCTTTCGACGCAGCGTGATGATGCGCAGCAGGTGGTGGATAATCTGGAGCTTACACTCAGTGTCCTGAACACTCAGATAGCCTATGCAACTTCTGAAGGTGCGGTGGAGCAGTGGGCATACGAAGAAGGGCACATGGTGAGAGAAGGCGAGAATCTGGTCATTCCTCTCCAACCAGCCGGAGCTACCCAGGCTCCACTGGTGGTGCAGACAGCCACTCCCCAACCCATCTCGAATTGGGACGTTTGGTTGGCGCTATTCCTTGGAAAATAAAAAATCCTGCGAAAGCAGGAATTTTTATACCTTCTGAATGTGGATCATCGTAATGTCATCTGAGAGGGGTTGTTTCCCGCGAAACTTCGCCAGTTTTTCCTCGATATATTCAAGAGAACTAAGTTTCTTCTGGCTATATGCTTTTTTGAATGCATCAATCAGCCTGGACTCAGTGAAAGCCTCTTCTCCAGGTGAAAAGGTTTCTGTGACGCCATCGGTGTAAAGCAGCAGTGAATCGCCGGATTTCAAGACAGTGCAATGATCCTCGTACTCGGCGTTCTCAATAACGCTCATGGCAATCCCACCCTTTTTCAAATTCTCAACTTCTCCATTCGCTCCGCGGCGAAGGAGGGGAAGATTATGGCCTGCGATGGCGTATTCGAAATCTCCGCTTTTTGGATCGAGAACACCCAACACTGCTGTTACGAACATACCACTGCTCGGGTTTTCAAGAGCCAGCAGTTCGTTCACTCGAGAGAGTATCTTGGCTGGAGAGTGCAGGTTTTGCGCGCTTGAACGGATAAGTGTACGTGTTACGGTCATATAAAGTGCGGCAGGCATCCCCTTGTCAGATACATCGGCGATGGCGAAGGCGATCTTGTCATCGCTGATCTTGAACACATCGTAGAAATCACCACCAACCTCACGAGCTGTGCTCCAGCGCAGGTCAAGGTTCCAGCCTTCAATTTGCGGTAAAGATTCGGGGAGAAAGGTTTTCTGGATCTGGCGTGCCAGTTGGATCTCTTTTTCCATTCGCTCTCGGATGATCATTTCTTGGTTCAGATGGTCATCCTGAATGGCCAGGGCGATCTGCTGTGAAACACCGTTCAGGAGTTCAATGCGTTTGGCCTGGAACTTGGCTGGCACATCGCTCTCAACAGCGATCATGGCGCCATAGAAATCACCCTTGATAGTCAGCGGGAATCCCAACAGCCAGTTGTTTCCGGTCTGCAAAATATCAAGATCACCATCCGGGACAGAAAAACATGATGTGGCGTGCCAATTTTCTGGGGTAATCGCTGCCGAATCCAACTTGCATACCGAGAGTTTTTGGCTCTTCAATAACTCATCCAAGATATCGTGTTCGCCGGGTGAATAGGTTTTTTCAGACAGCCATTCCCGCAATGCCTTGTTTTCAGCGATCATTGAGGCAGGTCTGAATACCTGGTCTTCCTTGTTCCAGGTGTAAATGATGCATGTTTCGATGCCAACGAGGATTGGCATCAAGTTAATGATCGTCTCCAAAACATCAGGCAGTTGGTTTTGACTTACCACTGCCTGGGCTACCTGCAGCAGAACAGCCGTGATGTAAGCTTCCTCCTGTCTGGTTTCAACAAGACGGATGTTTTCAAGGGCGACTGCTGTTTGTTGCGTGAGACCCTGCAGAATCGCTTGAGTTTGATCATTGAACTTGTTCTCGATCGCCAATGCAGCGTCAGCACAATGAGAGACAAGGAAAGCCCCCAGTAATTCTCCTCTCGACACCAGAGGTAGAAGCAGCACAGTGTGTTGCTTGGGTACAAATTCGAAAGACTTGAGTTTGAGCTCTTCGACCGGGTCATTAACGAAGACTGGTGCTTGTGATGTGATCAGCTTGAGAAATGGAATGGCGTCAAGTTCCTGAACAGACAGTTCATTATCCTCGGGGTGGAAACCATACCAGGAACGCAATTCAAAGCTGTGATGTATTTGATCATAAAGATAGAATCCACATTGATCGATGCCTACCAGGAGAGGAGCCAGCCGGCTCATTGTGGAAAGCAGTTCTTCTTCACTTACAATCGACTGGCATGCTTCAGCCACCTGTAACATGACCGTAGAGGACCAGGCTTCCTGTTGTGCTGAGGCGAACAGGCGGGCGTTCTGGATGGCCACAGCTGCGTAACTGGCGAAAGTGGCTGAAATGGCAGAGGCTTCTGAGCCGTAGCGTCCGTTCAGGTGGTGCGCCAGCGTCAGCGAGCCGAGTACATTTTCACCGGCGCGCAGTGGGACTGAAATGGATGAATAATCTGCTGGGAATCTTTGTGCCTTTCCCAACGGTCCAAAGGGACCATCAGGTTCCCGGATCGAAGGTGCTGTAACCTGCAAAGAGCGGTTCAGGAACTCGTTCACTGAGGGGTCGTTCTCAAGAGTTGTGCTGATCAGGGTTCCCGAAATACCTCGTGCTGCTGCCAGGTGCAATTGGCTTGATTGAGCGTCTTCTTTTTTTACATTGTCGGTAAGCCAAATAGCTGAACAGTCGCAGGGAAGGATCTTTTCAAGCGTGATGAGGATCCTTTCCAGGAGGAGCGGGAGTTCCATATTCTCTGAGAGCAGCCTGGCAATATCCTGGAAACTATCGGCAACCTCTCTACGCCAGCGTTCTGAGCGGAACAAGGTGGCGTTTCGTAATGAGACTGCAACAACTGAAGCCAATCCTTCAAAAAGTTCCAAATCATCGGTGGAGAACGCATTCAACTGATCAGATTGAAGATCGAGGATTCCCAACACATCATTGCCAAAGACCAGAGGTATTGTCATTTCTGAGCGAGTATCATGCGGCGGTAACTTGGATGGGATGTAAAGGGGATTATTGAGCACATCATTGGCGATGATGGGTTTACCAGTTCGGGCAACCTCAGGGATCAGCCCCTGCGGAGAATCAAGGTCGAATGCATAAGCGTTTGTGTGTAGGTGTTTTGAGCGAGCACCGCTGCCAGAGTGATAGAGCACCTTGCGCCGTCCCATATGCACTGTGAAGATATGCACAAAGGGATAATTAAAGCGTTCCTGAATTCTGGTTACCACCTCTTCAAGGAGTTTATCCAGGTCGAGAATTGACGAGATAGCATCGTTGATCTCAAGGACAGCGTTGAGGCGTTTTGCCCTTTTCTCCATGCCAGCATACAGGCGGGCGCTTTCAACTGCCAGGGCGATACTATCAGCAAGTGAGTGGAGAACGAGCATGTCATTCTCGTGGAAGGAATGATGTTCACGGCTCTGAATATCCAAAACGCCAAGGATCCTTCCTTCAACCACAAGAGGGAAGGTGGCTTCCGCTTTAGTCTCGGGTAGACAATCGATGGATCGAAAATATGGATCTTCTTCCACATCCTTGGCGATATGTTCTTTCCCATCCTGCGCAGTAGTACCGACCAAACCGGCTCCAATCTTCAAGTTCAAATCACTGAACCGTCTGTTTACTGCATCATCGCCGGAGCTGGCACGGAATTTCAGGAACTCGGAACCCTGTTCAACGGTAAAAATCGCTACAAAGTAAAAGCCAAAAGAGGTACAGATCAGTTTGGTCACGCGCTGGCAAAGTTCGTCCAGATCAAGAACGTTAGCGATCTGGGCACTAACCGAGCGTACCAGTGATATCTGGTCATAACGCCAGTTTTTGAGCGTTACCTGACGATTAACTTGCAGAGAGACTGAAACATACGACGTGATGCCTTCTAGCAAGTCGATCTCATCGTCCATAAATGGTTTGGATTGAGGCCGCTGCAGCCAGAGGATAGCCAGTAGTGTGTCCTGGGTTTGCAAGAGCAATGCTATCTCATGCGGCACTTTACCAGTACCTACCGAAGAAACCTTTTGCGCTTTCTTTTCAAGGTAGGCTTTTTCGACGATATTTGGGCAGGGAGACGAAGGAATGGTCTGCACTGGTTTTTCACCAGGCAGGGGGTAAGAGGGTTCGACCGGGAATAATTTGGTTTTACAGGAAAACTGGTCAGCAATTCTGCGGCTGAGAAGCTGCATGAGCGAAAACGTATCCGGCTGGTTGAGCAGGTTCTCACCCAACTGAAGAAATTGCCTCCATACCGGATCGGTTTTCTGCACAGCGCTGCTCATTCTATCGGCTTTTCTTTACATTTGACCATGATAAGGCGGTTTAATCCGCAACAGAACTCAAACCGCACCTCATCCATCCATTGGTTCATCATGAAGAAACCAAGACCATTGTCTTTTCGTTTTTTTAGGGGGGCATTCAGGTCAGGGATTGGTATCTTGGCAGGATCGAACGGTTCACCCGTATCTTCGAGTACGATCGTCAGCTTTTCAGCCGTTCGAGTGCACGTGCACTTAATTTCTCCAACATCTTCCCCTTTGTACGCGTGTTCGATAATATTCGAGACCGCTTCATCAACGGCGGTCTCGACTGCGAAAACCTCAGAATGAGACAACCCTAACAGTTCAGCTTCTGAGCGTATGAATACAGCAATCTTTTCCAGGCTTTCGTACCTGCCTGGGAATATTTGTGTTGGCATGAAGAACTCAGTCTAGAATGAGCCCACCGCGGAAGGAACATCGGGGAGGATCTTGAAGATCGATGTAAACCCGGCCAGGTCGAACACTGATTTGATCGTCTCGGGAACTGCTGCAAGAACCACCTCGCCGCGATTATAGCGTTTGCAATTCTTCTGTGTTGAGATTAAGACACGCAGGCCTGCACTGGATAGGAATTGCACACCGCTCAAGTCGATCGCGATCTTAAAGCGACCTGCATCCGTGATCTTGCCCAAGGCTTCAGCCAGTTTCGGCGCGGTTGCACTATCGATACGGCCAGTGACTTTTACCATATCACAATGCTTGTATTGAGCGGTAGTAATCTCCATATAACGCCTCCGTGTAAGATAAAGTAAATTACTTGATAGTCAACTAATTATATCATGCACAGTTCGGAATGCAGCACAAGACCCTTGACTGTTTTCGAAATATGGTATCATGTGGAAGATTGAAATGGATATCTGGCATCAGTTATTGATGAGCACATCTCGACCTTGACACAGAAACCTAGTAGAATTATTTATCACAACGCATTCAAAACATAGCAAAAACAAACAGGGAACAAAATGAGCGAAAAAGACACACAAAAAGGTGTAATGTACACATTTGGAAAAAAGCCAAAACCAAAGATGAATCCATTCTTTATGGGGGTCATATCCGGTTTCCTCGCATTGTTGGGTTTGGTGATCATCATTATGGTAATCTCAGGCGGAAAGAATCCACTGGCTGCTGCATTCGCCACAGATACTCCCACACCGACGATAACACCCCTTCCGTCGTTCACACCAACTGCCACTATCGAAACGACAGCCGCACCGTCCCCAACCAACACACCCTCAGGACCTCAAGAATACATGGTCAAGCAGGATGATACCTGTTGGGCAATTGCTGAAGCTTTTGGTGTGCAGGTGGATGTCCTTTTGGCTTATAACGGGTTTACCAATGGTTGTGATATTATCCCGGGCGATGTGATCAAGATCCCGCCCAGCGATGCAACCATGCCGACCGCTACACCCTTCCCGACGGATTTCCCAAGAGGTTCAGAATTTATGTACACTGTCCAATTGGGTGATACACTGGTGAGCATTGCGGACATGTTCAATGACGATTACAACCAGTTGATAGCCAGGAATAAGATCACTGATGTAAACTCTATCCAAGCCGGTGATCAGATCAAGGTGCGCTACAACATCATGACCCGCACGCCCACTCTCGCTCCCACAAGCACCATGAACCTGGTGACACCACTTCCGAGCGCTACTCCCACAAAATAGCATCGACCTGCAATAACCACTCCGCAACTTGTCAATTGCGGAGTGGTTATTTAATCAATCTCAAGAGTTCCATGAAATATTTCTGATATTCTCGTCATTATTTAGAGAGAATTTCCGATTTTATTTTTCCTGGGCCGAGCGTGATAAGGGCTTGTGCAGCTGATGCCCTGATGACTGGATCGGGATCAGTCTCCAGCAGTTTTACCAGATTGTCGATACACTCCTGTCCATTGATATTCCCAATGACAGCACAGAGGTTGCGAATAAGTCCGCGGCGTTTGGCTCGCGTGATGGCTGAATCTTTGAATTGATCACGAAAGGATTCCTCAGAGATAGCTAGAAGACTATTCATTTCCGAAACTGACAATGATTTAGTTTTGCTCAATGCAGCTGATTTGTTTTTCAGATTCCATGGGCAGACGGATTGGCAAACATCGCAGCCGAAAACTCGAGTACCAATCACTCTGGAATACTTCTCGGGAGTAGTACCTTTTCCCTCGATGGTTAGTGCAGAAATGCAACGGTTTGCGTCGATGGTCCGGTTGGGGTTAATACAATTTGCAGGGCAGGCATTGATACAGCGATGGCAATTGCCACAACGGTCTTCTTTATAGGGAGCATCAGGCGGTAGTGATGCATCCAGAAACACTTCTACAAGCAAGAATGCCGATCCGAATTCCGGGTTGATGAGGCACGAGTTTCTGCCGATCCAACCCAACCCTGCGCGGACGCCAAGTTCACGCTCAAGGATGGGCGCAGTATCGCAATATACTTGCGCTTGCACCGGTTTCCCCAGTATATTTGGCAATTCATCCAGCAGTGGCTGCAGGGTTCGGGGAAGGAGTAAGTGGTAATCTTCAATACCAACGTACCCAGCAATCTGCCCACTTAATGCCTTATCAGACATGTAGTTAAGAGTATATGGCCAGGCGAGCATAATTGCTGTTTTTGCCCAGGGGACCAAGTTTTGCGGTCGTTCCCGAAACAGACGATGCCGATCCGATTCTAAGTAAGTCATTTCCCCATTTTGTTTTTCTGCCAGCCATTTTTCAAAGATCGGATAATCCTGCATCTCTTCCAGGCTGGTGAACCCGCATAAACAAAAGCCAAGGCTTTTCGCCCTGGCTTTGATTTCATTCTTGGCTCGATCAGAAGAAGTGACCAATTAACCCCTTCCGTAAAACGAAAGATTATCCGCCAGCCTTTGTCGCTGTGGCAGTGGGTGCAGCAGTCCCTGCATAATTACCTGACCATATCAGGATACTACAATACTCCCCAAACGGAACATTATCATTTGTGTACAAGCGCCAGTAACTTTGGTAACGACCGAGTTCACGAGGGGTCTTGAATTTCAAACTGATATCAACAGTCTCACCAGGAGCTACATCTTTTGGCAGGAAAACACTATACGCGTCTTCAATGCCAAGTAGGTTACCTTCAGCATAGACAAGACGATACTGGGTGGTCCATGTTGATTGACCAGTGTTCTTAAAGCGCCAAGTCTTCACGAATTCTTCTGTATAGGCAAAGGTGGTTCCATCAGGAATCGTGACATCGGTAACGAATTGTGAATTATTCGTTTTCGCGCTCGGGTTTGTGGTGGGGTAGGGTGTGTTGGTCGGCGCACCACTTGGAGTTTCAGTCGCCGGAGCCATGGTGGCAGTGGCAGTTGGTTCCAGAGTTGGGGTTGCTGATGGTGTCAATTCAGCGGCCTTGGTAAGGTCTGCTTGGATCGTACCGGCGATCTGGGTAATCTGGAGCATGGGATCCACAGTCGGTTTCGCGGCACAGGCCGAGAGAAATCCGGTGGTAATAAGAGCGACACTCAATATGACGATTATCTTTTTTAAATGCATTACAAACTCCTCCAATTTAACAGGTCTATTTTCAAGCACCTTGGGAAGATTGTCAAGGGGAATTGTGAATTGGTCAGTTACTGGTTGGGGGAGTAAAGCCAGTCAGTTCGCTAGCATCTGGAAGCTCTGTACTAAATCCTTCACCGCTCTTGAACTTGACGTAAGTGATCGCTCCCGGTTGTATAGTAAAAGTGAATTTGTTGTATACATAGTTATTCAGGAAAGTAATTTCATACTCACCCACGTCCAAATCACCCAGGATAAGGTTTTCTGAATAAAACAAATCATTTGGAGTGGCTTGAGCGTAGTAAGTTCTCATTTTCCAAATGTAACCGGTGGATTTTGACGTGATCCATACCTCGCGGTCATTCAGGTATGTACCGTACTTATTCAAGAACTCACCAACAAAGACTCCATGGTCAATTGAGGGGGACATCCACAGGAAGGGATTCTGAACATGATAGACATCATCTTTAAAAAGACGCACTTCAAAATGCACATGTGGACCGGTAGTGTTGCCTGTAATGCCAACATAACCAATAACCTGGCCTTGTTCCACCGTTTGACCTTCAACGACAGCGGTCTCGTTCATGTGAGCGTAGATGGTCAGGATCTCGTATCCGTAGTAGCTGAAATCATGCCGGATGGCCACAGCAATCCCATAAGGATCTTCTGTGTTTCCTTTACCCAATACCAGTCCATACCCTGCAAAAACAACCTTTCCTGAAGCGGCTGCCATGATGGGTGTATTAACTGGCGCTGCGAAATCCAGCCCTGAATGAGAAAACTCCGTGATATCGTCAGTATTTCCGTACAGATAAGAAGGTACCGGCCAATTGATGGAATTGCTGCCAATGGGGCGCGAGAGGTAAAAATGTTCATACTGCCCAAGCGCGTAAGGTTGAGAAACTAGGGGTGGGTTCCAATCCGTCAAGCTCTGAGAAGTGGGTGTGGAAAATACCTGGGTGGGGAAGGTAGAGATTACTTCAGAATCAAGTGTCTCTCCTGTATTGGGCGTGGGCGTCAGTGAATCAGACAATGAGTTATCCGCCAAACCAACACTCGGAGTCGTGAGCAGAAGTGTGAGCATGATCAGAATAACCAGAGACAGGGTGGCTATTTGTCTCCGTATCGAAGGTTGAGGGAAGTATCTGTTGTGAGCTTTTTTCATAGCTTTGATCATTCACTTGTATTCATCAAGTCGATAGCATCTTCAGGGTAAAGCTGCAGCATGGCTTGCCGCCATGAGAGTCCCTGACGGAAAATGAATTGGTTGAACAACGTGCCGGGGAAATAGTAGATCCAATCATTTTGAGCAGGAAGTCGTTCCCATCCATAACGAGCAGCGAATTCGGTGAAGTCCAACCAATAACCAGTCGGGATACTGGTGAGTTTGCCGCCGTTTTGGTATGCTTGCAGGTCACCTGAATTGCGTGATTCGAAATCCCATGCTGAAGCAAAAATTGGCGTACCGCAACTGCCTGTTTGATCAAGGCAACGCACCCAAACGCGCCAATAGGTTTCTCCGCTGTAATCTTCGCGCGTAACAGTTAACCAGGTAGCCGATAGTGCTCCCGAACTCACGGAAACGGCTCTTCCCGTATACAACCAGTTCTCGATAATATCCGGGTAAGTGGATGCGGTAAGGGGCATATACGCATCGTCCAAAGTGCCCAAGAAATCCCAACCCAACTTTTCTGCGGTATCCTGACGCAAAGCTTCGAATGATTCATCCGTGGAATCAGCGAGGTAAGGATTGGGTGCTGAAAGGCTGCCCACTTCTACCACACCACTACGTCCAGTGTTTGAGGTGGGTAAACTTAGAACAACGGTATAAAGGGAGTTGGGCGCCTGGATTGATTGCAAATCAACATAATTATCCAAAAATTTTGCGGAATCTGAATCAATCCACACCATGGATTGGATTTGCGACTGCATCTTGATCATGGGCATCACCAGAGAACCGTCAGCAACATCATATGCAACCATGTATTGTGAATTGGCCTGTTGGTAATTTGCCAGGATGGATTTTCCATCTGGCGACCAGGTGGGCGCACAACCAATACCGACCGTTTGCGGCACCGAAGAGGGCGCATTCATCTGAATCATCTGAATCTGGTCGCCTGATTCTCTTTTGCACCAGGCCAGCGATGTGCCATCAGGGGACCAGACAGGATCAAGGAAATCTGCCTGGTCTGATGCGGCGATCACCTTGAAGCGATTATCGGAGGATTTTAGATCGAACGACCATAGTTCGTTTCCGCCGTTGCGGTTCGTGATAAATGCAACGCTTTGCCCATCGGGAGACCAGGCAGGCGAGAAGTTGTCCCCCGCATTTTCGGTGATCTGTATCGGAGCTGAAGTTAAGTCAACAACAGACTGAATAACAAGGTCAATGTTATCGCCGTTCATGGTTTGAAAGATCAGGTATTGCCCATCCGGTGACCAGGCTGGGGAACCGTCATAAGTTTTAGAATCGGTGATTCTGGTGATCTCATCCGTGGTCATGTTGAGCAGGTAAATATCCCACTGGCCGTCCCTGTTCGAAGCGAGTGCTACCTGTTTTCCATCCGGACTGACGGCAGGCTCAATGTCATCCCAGTTACTACCGGTCAATCGGGTGAGCGGCCGAGAATAGGGGTTATAGACAAACAAGTGGCTGTAAAAGCCATCGCCCATTGAGAAGATAATGATGCCAAAACTTGATGTGGTTGTAGCTTCTGATGTTAATAGTGTGGGGGTGGGAGTGATGGTTTCGGTGGGAACTGGTGAGTTGGTTGATGAAACGCTGGAAGAATCTTGCGTATCAAGCAAAGGGGAAGGCGTTCCAGTTTTGCTAGAGCATGAACTGAGAATCATGGTAAAAACCAGCAGCAATGGCAGGAGATTTCTTACTCGATAGTAACGCCTGATTTTTCGTAGCATGTGCAAAGACCCTTGATTCTTGTCATTGATTTATTATTCATTCTGTTTCCCAGAAGTCAGCCGGATCTATTGACTGAAATTCTTGTGATAATGCCCAGATGCAATAATTGTACCTTTCTTCAGCAGTACTGTTGGCGTCATAGTTTGCGATAATACCGAATTTCGCATCCGAAGGGCCTATACGGGTTTCAAGATGAAGATGTTCAGTACTCTCTGATGAATTCCCTGTTGCTCCAATACCACCGAGCACTTGACCGCATTGAACGTGATCGCCGGCCTGTAAAGTTGAGGGCTCCTTCATATGTGCGTATAACACATAAATTGATTTGGAATCTTGTGACCAGGATATCACTGGTTGATCTTTATCACACGGAAACCGCAAATCCAGTTCCTCGCGAGAATATGGCTCAGGGAGATCGAGTTGTGATAGAAGTTCAGGTGACAGAGCATTGATCCTGGTCTCGATCAAAATCATGTTTCCATACGGGAAACGATCGTTTACAGTTTCGACGACCTTTCCCGGAAGAAGTGCTTGAATAGGGAATGCATCATCAGTAGACAACTCTGCGCCAGAGTATGAAGGGATATTTTGAGTTGTATAGAAGCCAAAATCGATGGCTGGGTGGTTTTTGTTGTCTGGAGTGCCTTCGCTAAAGGGATACTTGAAGAAATATGGATTTGAAATGATCAGCCAGAGGTCATCCAATGCAATCCCATGCAAAGGTGAACAAACTTCATCAATAAGAGGAATCGAGGTGGCAGTAGGCGTTGACGTTCCAGTTACTGGAATAAGGGATACTGATTCAGTGGGGAAAAGAGTCGCGATGGCAGTTGTGGTTACTTTTCCGCTACACCCTGTCAACACCAGGAGCAAGAAAAGAGCAAACCGCTTTCGATTTTCCATCAGTTATTCCATCATTTTTTTTCATCCATAATCGTTATCGCTTTTTCTGATTGACACTTGTCATCTATGTAGTATAACCGGCATGTGAGAATCATAGGATTACTATAAGAAATATCGCGGATATGTAGCGTGAAGTTTATTGTGCCACTAATCAGCTCAATGATTGTCGAATGACTTAACTCATTTCCCGCAGCATCAGTAATCTGCAAATCCAGGTCTGGACGTGTGTCATCACGATCCAGTTCCACCAGCACACGCACCTTTCGCCTGTCTCCTGATAGTTCTGCCGACAACGCAGCGATATTTGCCGGTTGTTCCGGCATTGAGCGCTTGCGTGGTTCGACCGGGAAATCCATGTCTTGAGTCCTAATCAATGATCTTGCGGCATTCCATATAAAAGCGTTTCTCATGCGCTTCGCCCATGGAAAAGGTTTTGCGTGGTAGAGCACCATCGAGAATCACCGTCTTGAAAAGATCACTTTTGGACATACCAGCCAGATAGAAACCAGCGTTGCCATGCTGTGCTCCCAGTTCGCATACCACATTGTCGCCGTGCACATAATCGATTTGTCCGGCGTTGCCCGTTTTCAACCACGCATCCAGGAATGTTTGCAGTGTACCCACCGGCAGATTGGTGCTCGGATTGCTGACAGTGGCAACGTTGAATCCTTGCTCTGAGATGAGTCCAAAACTGTGTCCAGGAGCTTTCGCATTTTTGACGGTTTGGATCATCTCTTCTTTATTCTTCACAGCGGTGAAGGTGATATCGTTACCGAAGTGGTTTCGTAATGCGACTTGCGGGTCTTCCTTGATGCCAAATAACACACGGTGGATGGGTTCGAATTCGAGGCCTTTGTCGTGAACGTTCTCGATCTCTACCAATGCGTAGCGGGCGGGATGGTCCATGCCAACCTGCGGCTTGAGTTTTTCCCAAATGGATTTGGCAGTAGCCAATGAGTGGTTGCCGTCGCCAACGGCAAAGAGCAATACCCCTTTTTCTAGGCTCACACCATACTTCTTGGCGAAGATTTCGGGTTGCGATAGCCCTTCCAATACAGCGATCATCTGTTCTTCCAGCTTATGGTCGTCAACATAGAATCCGGTCAGGTGTCCGCTATTCTGCATCAATTCAAAGTCATATGCGAGGGGTAAGGTATCTTTTTGTTTTTCGATCAATCCGAAGAACAAGTTTTCCGGGTCATCGATGAGCACCAGGATATGCGGTAATTCTACAGCCGCACCTTCGCGGATCTTGATGCGCGGCGGCAGGCGGTCGAGGATGGTGCCTTCAGTGGCGCGGATAAGCGATTGTGAACCTTTATTGAAATCATACTTCTCAAGATCGAGAGCGAGCATCACACCACGACGCATCTTTCCATCGACTGTGCGTTCCACATAGATCAAACCTTCATGTGATACCAGAGTGCCGTCGTTGAGGTATTCACGCATTTTCGATTGTGTAGATTGCACACGTGCTTTTTCTTCCTCTGTGCCCAGATATACCTCAGGGAGGATAAGATGGAATGTTGAAGGTGCCGATCCAACCTGGGCAGCAACTTCCTGCCAGTATTCAGGTTGCGAAGTGAATTGGTCGCAGGCGATGACCGACCATCTGGCCAGGTCTGTTCCTTTTTTGGGAAGAAGGATATCGGCGATCTGTACACCAACGGAAGGGTAGTTACGCATTCATACCTCGGATATTCTAGAATATGCCTAATTCTACCAGAAGCAGCAAATGAAAACCCCAGCCGAGTCTGCACTCGACCGGGGTGATTACTTTCTGCAGAGAACTACATGCCATTCATCCAGGCCAGACCCAACGCGCCAGGACCGGCGTGCGTGCCAATCACGGGGCTGATATCAGAGATCAAGGCTTCTGAAACCAGTGAGGAAGAGAAGCGTTTCACCGCTTTTTCAAGCAGCTGTTCAGCTTCAGGATATGAATTTCCATGAATGGTGCACAATCGAATGGGGCCGGTTGTTTCAGCAAGCTTAAGCTCCACCAGGTCAAGCAGACGGTCAAGTGTTTTGCTCAGTGTGCGCACCCGTTCCACGGCTTCTATCTGGCCATCGCGCAGTTCGAGCAATGGCTTCAGCTTGAGAGCCGTACCCAGGAAAGCCGCCGCACCGCCGATGCGCCCGCCGCGTTTAAGGTATTCCAGGGTGTTCACGGCAAAATAAACCCCGGTTTGCGCTTTAGCCTTTTCAGCAATCGTTTTGCATTCCTTCAAACTGCTGCCATTGGCAGCAGCTCGGGCTGCGGCCAGCACCTGGAATCCCATTGCCATGGAGGTGCTGAGTGAATCCACTAACACGATATTGGCGGTCGGGAAGCTGTTTTTTGCCTGAATGGCCGAATCAAGTGTGCCTGACAACTTGGAAGAGATATGAATGCTAAGGATGTCGTATCCTTGTTTGATCAGTTCAATATATTCCTGTTTGAACTCCTCCGGGGTCGTCTGCGACGTGGTTGGCATAACGTCTGCTTTTTCGAGCCTTGTGTAGAACTCGGTTGGTGAGATGTCAATGCCATCCCGCAGGATCTTATGATCCCATATCAATTGCAAGGGCAGGACCTTGATCGGGTTTCCACTCAACAGCTCAGGGCTGAGATTTGCAGTACTATCGGTTACCACCATCACTTTTGCCATAAATACCTCCAAAAATATTACCAATTTGACTGATATAACCCACATTGTTCCAATTGGTTGCATTGGGTTGACTGAAAAAATGATGACTGATGGAACCGATTTTTCCTTGACCGTTCGCCTCTGCCGGGCTAAAATACGTGACTGGTTGCCCGACTGGCGGGTGACCATACTATATTAAGAGAGACTCGTTTTGTTTGAGAACCTGACCGGTCGTTTGAATGACATCTTCCAGCAGTTGCGCCGCAGAGGCAAGCTCTCCGCGGCTGATGTTGATGCCATGCTGCGCGAAGTACGCCTGGCGCTGCTCGAAGCAGATGTCAACTACGCCGTGGTCAAGGAATTTGTTGCACGCGTCCGTGAAAGGGCAGTTGGTGCTGAAGTTTCACAGGCTCTTAACCCAGCCCAACAGGTGATCAAGATCGTCCATGAGGAACTGATCAAGACCCTGGGTGAGCCGCAAAAATTGAATCTGAGCGGGGTAAAACCTTACGCAGTGATGCTGGTGGGTTTGCAGGGTTCGGGTAAGACAACAGCCGCTGCCAAGCTGGCGCGCAAGCTGCGTTCAGACGGTGAACGCGTACTCCTAGTGGCTGGTGACCCGTACCGCCCTGCAGCTGTAAAACAATTGCAGATGCTTGGCGAGAAGGTAGGTGTTGAGGTCTATGCAGACCCAGCCCTCAAGCCGCCGGAATTGGCCGCTCGGGCATTCGACAAGGCGCAAAAAGGCGGTTACACGGTTGTTCTTATTGATACAGCCGGGCGTTCGCAGTTGGACCAACCCTTGATGGATGAGTTGCAATCCATCACCAAAAAGGTAAAGCTGGTCGATTCTCTGCTGGTGGTCGATGCGATGGTCGGACAGGAAGCCCTGCATATCGCAGAGGGCTTCAGGGATACCGTTAAAATCACCGGCCTTATCATGACCAAAATGGACGGCGATGCGCGCGGTGGCGCGGCAATTTCTGTTCGCAGCGTCACCGGGGTACCCATTAAATACCTCGGAACTGGCGAGGGTGTTGAAGCTCTCGAAGCATATGATCCTTCCCGATTGGCTTCCCGAATTCTGGGAATGGGTGATATGATTGGGTTAATTGAAAAAGCGGAAGCCGCCTTTGATGAAAAGAACCAGAAAGAACAGGCGGAACGGATGCTCAAGGGTCAGTTCAACCTTGAGGATTTCTTACAACAGTTGAAACAAGTGCGCAAAATGGGTTCCATGCAGCAGATCATGGACATGATGCCCGGTGGTATGGGGCAAATGAACAAGAACGTCGATCCAGCTGACGCGGAATACCAGATGAAACGGACGGAAGCCATCATCCAATCAATGACCGTTCGTGAAAGACGCAACCCGGATCTTCTGAACGCCTCGCGCCGCCGCCGCATTGCCAGTGGGTCGGGCACAGACGTGCAGGACGTAAACCGGATGATCAAGCAATTCCGCGAAGCACAACGCTTGATCAAAACCTTGCAGAAAACAGGCGGGAGAGGTCTTCCCCGTATGTTCAAGTGATCAAAATGACACGGCGGTAAAGCGCCCCCTTCAGCGCCCCCTCGCCAAAGTTGATTTTCAGGTCACATCAAATTTGATCATTTTAGAAACAGGAGATTAGCTCGATGGTTAGAATTCGTTTACGCAGAGTTGGCATGCGGCACCAGCCCAGTTACCGTATCGTGGTCGCAGATAAAGAAAGCCCCCGCGATGGTCGCTTCCTGGAGATCGTTGGCTCCTATAATCCAACCGCAGATCCTTTCGCGATCGAAGTGAAAGAGGATCGCGTCTATGAGTGGATGAAAAACGGCGCCGTCCCGAGCGAATCGGTCACCCGCATCTTCACCAAGGTCGGTTTGATCGAACGCTTCGAGCGCTTCAAGAAAGGCGAGAAAATCGAAACCTTGCTGGCTGAGGCCAAAACCGCTTACGAGAAGCACGCTGCCACCAAGGCATGACCTGGAATAACGCCTCTCAAGGAGGAAATGTGAAAGAACTGATCGAGTACATCGCCTTGTCCCTCGTCGATGATCCGTCCCAGGTGGTTGTGCATCAAAGCCGTATGGGTGGACGCGATAACCTCGAACTGCACGTTGCCAAGGAAGATATGGGTCGTGTGATCGGGAAAAGCGGGCGAGTGGCAAACGCCATGCGGGTTCTTTTGCGCGTGGCAGCTGCACGTGAAGGGAAACAGGCATCATTGGATGTAGTTGAACCCAGATGACAGATCATCCAGGCAGTAAGGAAACAAAGCAAAACACTTCAGGCTCGCCCACGACGGGCGAGCCTTTATCGATTGCCGTCGGGCGCATCAGGCGTCCGCATGGAGTGAGGGGTGAGGTGATATTTGAACCTTACCCTGAATACTCCATCAATCTGAAGAAAGGCAAAATGGTCATGATCGGAAAGAAAAAGGAAGCATATTCTCTCCGGTCAGTCCGTAGCATGGACCGCAATTCTCTGATCGCGTTCGATGAATTGGATAACTGTGATGACGTTGCCTTCATGCGCAATCTGATCGTCTATGTAAATTCGTCCGAGTTGAAAGGGCGCACTGGCGGTGAGCGTTATCCGCACCAGGTGCTTGGGATGATGATCGTGGATGAAACAGGAAAGACACTTGGTGTTTTGGAAGAGGTATTACTCACGGGGGCGAACGATGTGTATTTGGTCAGAACTCCCGAGGGTGATGAAATATTACTGCCGGCAATCGAAAGTGTGATCGTCAAAGTGGATGCAGAGACGAAGACGATCATCGTACGCCAACCAGTTTGGGAGTGATCCGTTATGGATGCAAGGGCATATTGGGTGGGATTTAACCTTGTCCGCGGCATTGGTGCCGTGCGGCTTAGAAACTTGCTTGAGCATTTTGGTAACCTGGAAATTGCCTGGAACGCGCCAGCTGACGCCTTGATCTCAGCCGGGCTGCCGACCAGGATTGTTGAGAATTTCATAGTGATTCGTAAGCAGGTAGATCTGAAACGCATCATGGAAAAGGTCGAAGCGCAGGGTGTGAAGGTGCTCACCTGGGACGATGATTTCTACCCGCGCCGCTTGAAAGAGATCGCCCAGCCACCGCCTGTGCTTTTTGTGCGCGGTTCAATCAACGTTGAAGACGATTGGGCGGTTTCGGTAGTGGGTACCCGCAGAGTAACCCCGTACGGCAGACAAGTGGCCGCCGAGATCGCGCGCTTCCTGGCACAGAACGGTGTCACACTGGTGAGCGGGCTTGCCCGCGGGGTGGATGCCATCGCGCATCAAGCTGCCTTGCAGGCAGGCGGGCGTACTTTCGCCATCCTTGGCAGCGGTGTCGATGTGATCTACCCTCCCGAACACCGCAAACTGGCAGATGAGATCATCCGACAGGGAGCTGTCATCAGCGATTATCCATTGGGAACACAACCCGAAAGCACCAATTTCCCGCCGCGCAACCGCATCATCGCCGGACTCTCGCTGGCAACGATCGTCGTTGAAGCCGGTGAAACGAGCGGTGCGCTCATCACCGCTGAATTTGCGGTTGAGCAGGGCAGGGACGTGTTTGCCGTACCCGGCAGCATCCTCACACCGCAAAGTGATGGCACAAACAAGCTGATTGAACAGGGCGCGCGTCCGCTGCTGCGCATGACGGAGATTTTGGAGGCTCTGAAGCTTGAACAGATCCCCGAGAAGCAATCTACACGGAAAGTGATCTCCACTTCACCTGAAGAGAAAAAGCTTCTGGACTATTTGAACCAGGAACCACGTCATATAGATGAAATATGCCAGCTTTCGGGCTTGCCTATCCAGGCTGTTTCCGCTACACTCACGATGATGGAATTAAAAGGAATGGTTTCTCATGTTGGCGGCATGAATTACGTAGCTGCCAGAGAACCGAGAGCACATTACAAGGTATAACGGATGAAAGATCACTTTTATGCAGTCATTATGGCTGGTGGGGGAGGAACAAGACTTTGGCCATTATCCAGAAAAGCAGCTCCGAAACAATCATTGAGTCTGTTCGGCAATCGAACCATGTTTCAAATTGCCGTGGACAGGCTTGACGGCCTGTTCAGACCTGAGCAAATATTTGTGGTTACTGTTGCCGACCAGGCAGAACAATTGCATTTCCAATCCCCGCAGATCCCAGCCGAAAACTTCCTGATCGAACCCATGCCGCGAGGTACGGCCTCGGTTGTGGCCATGGCGGCGGCTGCGCTGCAAAAAAGAGATCGCAAGGCAGTCATGGCAGTTTTGACCGCCGACCATTACATCGAGAATGTGGTCATGTTCCAGGCAGCGCTACGCTCCGCGTACGTTGTAGCCAATGAAAAACATCTGGTGACGCTTGGCATCCCTCCCCAATATCCTTCCACCGGTTACGGATACATCGAAAGCGGAGAGCGCATCGGTTCATTCGTTAACCTTGACGTCTTCCAGGTGAAGGCATTCAAGGAAAAACCAAAGCGGGAAGTCGCTGAAGCGTTCCTCATGAAAGGTACATATAGCTGGAACTCAGGCATGTTCATCTGGCAAACAGATGTGATCTTGGAGAAATTCCAAAAGTTTATGCCCGAGCTGTATACCAAAATCAACTCACTTCTCCCTGAACTGGGGGTGGACCACCTATCTCCCCATTTTCATTCGGTCTGGGAAAGTATTGTTCCCGAGACCATTGATTATGGTATTATGGAAAAATCTGATGGATGCGCAGTGATACCGGTGAGCGATCTTAACTGGAACGACGTGGGTAGTTGGGACTCGTTGTTCGATGTGATTGACCCGGACGCGAATGGTAATATCCTCATTCATGCCAAACACATCGGACTGGAAACCAAGAATTCACTCATTTGTTCATCAAATCCGGAACGACTGATCGTGACACTGGGCATGGAAGATCTGATCCTCGTCGATACCGGTGACGCGGTTTTGGTTTGCCCCCGCGGCCAGAGCCAAAAAGTGAAAGAGTTAGTGACCTATCTCAAAGATCATCACCTGACCCCTTTCTTATAGGAGAGGACATAGTGGAAGCTTATTGCGTACGCTGTAAAACCAAAAGAGAGATCAAAGATCCTGTAGCCGGGTTTAATAAAAATGGCACACCTGTTTTAACTGGTGCCTGTAGCACTTGCGGTACCAAGGTCTACCGTATTGGCAGGACCGACATGCATGAAGGCATGGTTTCTCCTGGTAAACAAGCAAAACCCCGTAGCGGTAAACTGGTGATCGTGGAATCTCCCGCCAAAGCCAAAACGGTAGGGAGGTTTCTGGGAAAAGGTTACACCGTGCGCGCATCTGTGGGTCACGTACGCGACCTGCTTCGCTCTGAGCTATCCATCGATGTAGAGAATAATTTCAAACCCAAGTACAGGGTACCCAATGAAAAGCGACCGGTTGTTAAAGAGTTGAAAGTTCTAGCCAAGGAGGCCGAAGAAATCTACCTGGCCACCGACCCTGATCGTGAGGGTGAGGCTATCGCCTGGCACCTGCTCGAGGCTGCCGAGATCGATCCCAAACTTTCACGCCGGGTGGTCTTTCATGAAATTACCGAGACCGCGATTAACGAGGCGTTTGCGAACCCGCGCGAGATCAACATGGAACTCGTTGATGCACAGCAGGCACGCCGCATCCTTGACCGTTTGGTGGGGTATTCCATCAGCCCCATCCTGTGGGAAAAGGTCCGCAGCAGGCTTTCAGCAGGGCGTGTGCAATCTGTCGCCCTGCGCCTGATCGTGGAGCGGGAGCGTGAGATCGATGCGTTCAACCCGGTGGAATACTGGTCGATTGCAGCAGAATTGACTCCCAAGGCCAAGAGCCAAGCCTATATGACGAAGTTGGCCAAGATCGACGATGCTGATCCCAACCTCTCGAACAAGGAGCAGGTGGATGGCTTCCTGACCGAGATCGAGGCTTCACCGTTCACTATCACCCGCATCAAACGCAGCGAACGCCGACGTAAACCCTCTGCGCCATTCATCACAAGTACGCTGCAGCAGGAAGCCTCGCGCAAGCTGGGATATACCGCACGCCGTACCATGATGATCGCTCAGCAGTTGTACGAGGGCATCGACCTTGGCGATGGCGGCACGACCGGTTTGATCACCTACATGCGTACTGATTCAACCAATATCGCCGAAGTGGCGTTGAACGAGGTACGCGATTTTATCCAGAAGCAATATGGCGGCGATTTCCTGCCAGCTACACCCCCTCAATACAAAACGAGAGCGGTTTCTGCTCAAGAAGCGCATGAAGCCATCCGCCCTACTTCAGTTGTGCGCAACCCAGACAAGATCAAAGAAAACCTTACCCCTGAACAATTCAAACTCTACCAGTTGATCTGGCAGCGCTTTGTGGCTTCGCAGATGGAAGCTGCTGTATACGACACTCTCACTGTTGAGATCACTGCAGCCGGTGATAAGCACAGCTATCTCTTCCGCGCATCGGGTTCAACGATCAAATTTCCTGGTTTCCTTATTGTCTACGAGGAAGCCGCTGATGAAGATCAGAAACCCGAGGATAACGAAAATATCAAGATTCCAGCCGGACTGGAAGAAGGACAAAAGCAGCAATTACTACGGCTTCTACCAGAGCAACACTTCACTCAGCCGCCACCACGCTACACCGAGGCCTCGTTGGTCCAGGTATTGGAAGAGTACGGCATTGGCCGACCTTCCACCTATGCGCCTATCCTTTCCACCATCCAACAGCGCGGATACGTACTGCGCGAGGCCAAACGCCTTTCTCCCACCGAGACCGGCATCCTAGTGAATGATCTGCTTGTGGAACACTTCCCGGACGTGGTCGACCTTGGGTTCACCGCTAACATGGAATCGGGTTTGGACGAGGTGGCCAGCGGCAAAGCTGACTGGCACAAGGTCATTGGCGCGTTCTATGAAAAATTCGAGCCCACGGTCAAACGAGCCCAGGCAGAGATACCAGTGCAGAAAGCTGAACTTGAGAAAGTGGGGCGGGCTTGCCCCAACTGCGGTAAAGACCTGGTCATTCGCTGGGGACGCTACGGCAAGTTCATCAGTTGCAGCGGTTTCCCGGCGTGCAGGTACACCGAAGCCTTCCTCGAGAAGATCGGTGTCACCTGCCCGAAGGATGGTGGTGATATCGTTCAACGTAAAACCCGCAAAGGCCGCATCTTCTTTGGCTGTGCCAATTACCCGAATTGCGATTTCACCTCTTGGAAGCGTCCGGTGGCCAATCCTTGCCCCAAATGCGGTGGTTTATTGGTGATCGCCAATAAACGCGAAGTGCAGTGCACTGTCTGCGAGGAATCGTTCCTCATTGAGCAGATCGGTGATTTGGTGCAAGAGTAGGCATGGTAGTTGCAACTGATGTCTTTGACTGACTTGTCTGATTAATTAGATTCATCTACAATCATCTGAAAGACAAGTGAACAGGTTCAACTGGCCAGTAGGAGTCAAAAATGAACAAGCTCAAATCATTCTTTGCCAAACCCTTGACCGCAGGAATCATCGGTCTCATTATCGGCCTGATCATCGGATTGCCGGTGTTGGGATGGTATCTCTGGCCGGTTGAGTGGAAGGATGCTGATGCCAGCTATCTGCGCCAGGACCTCAAGGCTCAGTATCTGTGCATGATTGTGGATTCATACAAGGTCAATGGTGATACTTCTCTGGCTGCCGCCCGCCTGGACGCGATGGGTGAGAGCATTCAGGCTTCCCCCACGATCTTCGATTCACTCCAATCAGGAGGTTGCAATTACTCAGCCAGTGATGAGATTGTGGTCAGCCTTAAGACAGCGCTGCTTTCAATAACGCCATCCTTAACCACCAACCAGACTGGTTCCACCACAACAAAAACGACCGGAAGTGGCGCACAGGGGATCACGTTAGGTCTGCTCTGTGTCCTTTTCCTTGGCATTGGTGCTGCTCTCATTTACATTTTCTTCTTCCGCAACAAACGCTCACGCGAAAAGGTGCCTACCTCTGTAAGTGAGGAAGGATTCGACACCGCGCTTGACGAGGACCAATTCGCCTATTCTCCCGTCCAACCCATGAAGTCAGCGGAAGTTGCTTCTGACCGACCGGCCGCGCATTTTATGACCACATTCCTGGCCGGGGATGACCTGTATGATGATTCCTTCAGCATAGATTCAGCCAACGGCGAATTCCTCGGCGAATGCGGCGTGGGGATCTCTGATACTGTTGGTGTGGGCGATCCCAAGAAGGTCTCTGCTTTTGAAGTCTGGTTGTTCGACAAGAATGATATCCAGACAGTGACAAAGGTGCTCATGAGTTCACGTTCGATGAACGATGCGAATACTATGCAGAGGCTATCTGCCAAGGGTGAACCCATCCTCGTGGAACCTGGCAAGCAGATCATGCTCGAAACCGCTTCATTGCAATTACAAGCGAAAGTGGTGGAGATGGTCTATGGCCAAAGTGCCATGCCCGCGGGCAGTTACTTTGACCGTCTGACGCTTGAATTGACGGTCTGGCCGAAATAGATAAAAAAAGAACCCCGCGAGGGGTTCCTTTTTTGTCAATTATTCAATCTTGAGAATCTTCAATTTTAACGTTCCTGATGGGATAACGGCAGTCACCGCATCGCCCACGCGGTGGCCCAGAAGCGCCTGCCCGATGGGAGAGTTGTAAGAAATACGTCCCCGGGCTGGGTCGGCTTCCTGAGGGCCTACGATGAAATAGGTTTCAGAGGGATCATCGTCTTCCTGGATGGTCACCTTTGTGCCAACGTCCACTGTGTCCTTGCTGGCAGCATTCTCTTCAATGATGACCACATTACCGAGGATTTCTGTCAGTTCTTCGATGCGGCCTTCAAGGAAACCCTGTTCCTCTTTCGCTGCGGTGTAATCGGCGTTCTCTGAAAGATCACCCTGTTGAATGGCAAAGCGCAGACGTTTGGCCAGTTCTTCACGCGCCGGGCCTTTCAACTGTTCCAACTCTGCCTTCAGATTTTCAGCGCCTTCTTTTGTCAAATATGATGGCTTATTCATCGATGCTCCAGATAATTAATTCTTCAACGTTGCAATTCTAACTCCCCTCAGGGCAACAGGGAAGGATTGAATAGTTTTTGGTGTTCATCCACGGCAAATCGGTCGGTCATACCAGCCAGGTAATCGCAGATGGTGCGCTGCAGTCCTTTCTCAGCGATTAACTCCTGGAATTGATCCGGCAGCATGGTGGGTTCATTCAAGTAGGCTGTGAAAAGGTCGGTGAGCACCCGCTCGGCTTTCTTCTGCATGCGTACAACGCGGTAATGCTTGTACATATTCTTATAGAGAAAGACTTTCAAAGTCCGATTGGCAGTTTTCATATCCTCGTCAAACCCGACCACGTTCTCGGGCAGCGATTGCAGATCATGCAGTGTCTTGACTCCCCAGTGTTCGATCCGTTCCACCGTGTTCTTGATCATCGCGCTCACTTCAATACCCACCAGTTCACGGATGATCTGATGGCGCGAAAGGTCGTCCAATTCCGCGCAGTTGGCAAGGTATCGTTTGGAGGCCATATCCCAGAGGTCGATGCCGGCCAGCATGGCGGGAGTGATCAATCCCGAGCGCAGGCCGTCATCCAAATCATGGGTGGTGTAGGCCAACTCATCGGCCACATTAGTGATCTGCGCTTCCAGGTGACCACGCAATTCAGGGTCAAAACCACTCACATCCGATTTATCATATTCGGTCTCGTGTTTGATCATGCCCTCAAGCACTTCCCACGAAAGGTTCAATCCTGGAAACTCTGGATAACGCCTTTCCAGTTCAGTAACGATTCGGTAGGAATGATGGTTGTGGTTGAATCCGCCGTTGTCCTTCATCAGGCTGTTCAGCGTGGCTTCGCCTGAGTGTCCGAAAGGTGGGTGGCCCATATCATGTGCCATGCAGATGGCTTCGGTAAGGTACTCGTTGGCACCAAGTGCGCGCGCGATGGTGCGTCCGATCTGTGTGACTTCGAGAGTGTGAGTCAGTCTTGTGCGGTAATAGTCACCCTCAAAATTCACAAAGACCTGCGTCTTGTATTCCAGCCTGCGGAAGGCTGAAGTGTGCAGAATACGGTCGCGGTCGCGCTGGAAGCAGGTGCGGTAATTGGGTTCGGGTTCGGGGTGAAGGCGACCTTTTGATTGGCTGGCGTGAACAGCGTAAGGAGCGAGTATCTTTTCCTCGATCTCTTCCAAAGCCTGGCGGTCGAATTTCATCTTTTCCTCCTGGTTCAGGCGGTCAACCTGGTTCCAATATGCTCTCCGCACAATGCTCGCAGCAAAGAACCTGGTTCCCTGCCGCTGAAGATCTGGACCGAAATGGATGGGTCATTTGCGATGATCTCAAACATTATCTGCACCTTGGAAGCCATTCCCCCGGTGACATCCACGCTGGCTGAGCCCGTGATTGATTTCTTGATATCGGAAAGATTTGTTTTTTTCAACAACGGAACAAGTTCGGCGCAGTTCGGATAGTCGCGCCAGATGCCGGGTTCGATACCAGTCAACAGAATACGCCCCGGCTTTAGCTCTTTGGCGAGGTACTGGAATTGCTCTTCAGTGGAAACGATCGTACCTCCCAACTTGCTGTCAAAACTAACGTCGCCGTAAACGATGGGCAGTAGGCCATTGGCCAATGCTGATTGGATCGATGTTGTTTCCCAATCTGAGATCTGGTGGTCATTGGTCATCACTGAAGAAGATAATGGAAAACAAATGGGATGTAACCCTAGATTTGTAGCACGTTCCATGACGATCTGGTTCAGTGCGTGCGCTTCGTTCCACACTTCCGCGAACCCATGCCAGTCTTCAGGTGATGAAACGCCATCACGTGTATCGTATTGTTTCGCAGCATGATGCCCGAATGAACCTGAACCATGCCCAAGCAAGACTCGGTTTTGTGGATTCTCATCAAGAAATGTTTTCAGTTGCGAAAGCAACTGATCAATCTGATCGATTTGGGCGGTGTGAGCATGGTCTTTGTCGGTGATCAGTGAACCGCCTAGTTTCAGGAAGGTTAAACCGGGCATCAGAGAACTCCCCGTGTGGGTTGGACAACGGTATGGATCACTGCGACCGCCCCGGACTGTGTTAGTGCATCAGTTACCACCTCCACTTGAGCTGGCTCGACCAAAGCCAGCATGTTTCCTCCCAGACCCCCGCCTGAGAGTTTGGCTCCAAGTGCGCCGGCATCCAGTGCAGATTGGACTAAGTGGTCCAATTCAGCACAGGAGACACCCATTTTCTGAAGCAATTCATGGTTGTCAGTAAGAAATGGTCCGATAGTTTTGATCTCACTGAGTTGAAGTGCTTTACGTATCTGTTCCGTTAGTTTTCCAATGACATCGAAGAGGTTCTCGTACACTTGCCTGTCCTTCGACCAACGCTCGCGCACACCTGCGACCGCCTGTGCCGTGGAAGCATTGATGCCCGTACTGGCAATGATTAAATCCATTTGTCCGGCAAGACCGATGAACTCGATGGGTTCACCGCGCACATAGTAAACCGGCCGGGTAAAGGTAATGACAGTATTATCGATGCCGGAGGGATTGCCGTGGTGGATCTTCTCCAGCTCAAAGGCGATGTGGTTGATCTCTTCATTATCAACATCAATACCGAGGAACTCTGCGATGGCGCGGATGAGCGCTACGGATAACGAAGCTGATGAACCAAGGCCAGAACCGATCGGGATGGTCGATGAAATGCGGATATCACACGAAGGGAGGTGATCAACTTTAAAATGTTCTTGCAGGATGGCGATGGATTGCTTGAGGGGTTGGGAATCGGGGAGGGAGTTTAGGTCGCTTTCCATGCCGATCTGGGGAATGACAATCGTGACTTGTCCCTTTTCACCAAGGGGCTTCGCGAAGATCTTCACTGAGGTGGCAACCTGGTCCACCGGGACTGCGATGGCAGGCCGGTTGTAGACCACGGCATGTTCGCCGCACAGGATGAGTTTTCCGGGAGCCGAACGGGAAATTGCAGTCATTTTAAAAGATATAAAAAATGAGCACTACCGATAATCCCCATAAAAGTACTGTGGCCTGAAGCGGACGGTCCTTGAGCAACAGCTCTTCAGGTTCACCGCCTTTGTTTTTGACCTGGATCAGGAACAGGTAACGGAATATGCCGTACATCACGAACGGGATAGTCAGCATCATCACATGATTTTCGGGCAGATTGGGAGCAGAAAAAGTATACAGGCTGTAAGCAATCAAGGTGGTAGAAGAGACGATGGTCAGGAGTTGATCGATCAAGGTAAGCGTGTAGCCATCCAGTACCTTGCGGTGACTGGCATTACTCTCTCCGGTCAACACGGTCATTTCAGCGCGTCGTTTACCAAAACCGATGTAGAGGGCGAGCAGACTCATAACAATGTAGAGCCAGGGTGAAAAACGTTCCACCTGGATCACCGAAACACCTGCCACCACGCGTAACACAAACCCGAAGGCGATGATCATGACGTCGATGAGAGGAATATGCTTCAACCACTTGGAGTAGGCAAGATTGGTGAGCAGGTAAATGCCTGCTATGATAGCAAGTTCTTTGGAAAGGAAAAAGGCTCCGGTTAGTGAAACCGTAATCAATAATACAGCTGCCACCAGGGCGACGGGGATCGGCAGGTTGCCAGCTGCGATCGGGCGGTTCTTCTTGATCGGGTGATGACGGTCGGCTTCAACATCCATCACATCGTTGATCAAATACACACTACTTGAAAGCAGGCAGAAGATGGCAAATGCCGCAGCGGTACGTTCAAGGCTTTTTAGTACCATCAATTGGCGATCGAACACCAGAGCGGCAAAGACAAAGACGTTCTTTGTCCACTGACGCAGACGCATTTCCTTGATAATGTATTTGACCATGCGAATAATATATCACAAGTTGCCCTTCACAAGTAAAATAATTGTATGGAGAAGCTCCGCATCGATGTGCTCCTTGAAGAAAAACATCTGGCTGAAAGCCGTTCGCAGGCGCAACGTCTGCTCATGGCCGGCCAGGTGCGCGTGAACGGGCAGGTAGTGCTCAAATCATCTACCAAGGTCGCGGTCGACAGCGAGATCACGGTTGACCAACCTCCGCGTTTTGTTTCGCGCGGCGGCGAGAAGCTGGAGGAAGCCATCATCGTCTTTGGTCTGAACGACCTGTGTGGGCGAGTTTGCGCGGACATCGGTGCCAGCACCGGGGGATTCACCGATTGCCTGCTTCAGCACGGGGCGACCAAGGTCTACGCAGTGGACGTTGGCTATGGGGTAATGCACTGGAAACTTCGTAACGATCCCAGAGTGGTGGTGATGGAACGGACCAATGCCCGCTTCATAGAAGCATTCGAAGAGCCGGTTTCTCTCGTTACGATTGATGCTTCCTTTATTTCATTGCGAATCTTCCTGCCGCTCTTCAAGAAATGGTTTGGCAGTGACAATGGAGAGGTGGTGGCACTCATCAAGCCGCAATTTGAGGCCGGCCGCAAGGAATCTGCCCGCGGCGACGGCGTCATCCGCGATGAAGGAGTGCACCGCCAGGTGTTGCATGGGATTCTGACCGCGGCGGAACAGGAAGGGTATGTCATCTCAGGTTTGATCCGTTCACCGTTGCTGGGACCCAAAGGCAACACGGAATTTCTAGTCCACCTCAAGCTGGAAGGGCATCAGGAGCGCTCGATTGAGGACTGGGTGGCGCCGCTCTTTGAATGAACGCGCGGAAGGTGTACGTTTGTATATAAAATGAACTCATCAAACAAAATCGGTTATACTATCTCCGACTATGCCTGCTGAAACCACACGAAATTTTTGTATCATAGCCCACGTGGACCACGGAAAATCCACGCTGGCTGACCGCATGCTGCAGATCACCGGAACGGTTTCTGACCGTGAGATGGTGGAGCAGGTGCTCGATTCGATGGACCTGGAACGCGAAAAAGGTGTGACCATTAAAGCGTCAGCGGTACGCATGGCGTATCCATATAAAGGAAAGTCGTATGAGCTCAACCTCATCGACACGCCAGGGCATGTTGACTTCAATTATGAAGTTAGTCGCGCGCTTGAGGCGTGTGAGGGTGCAATCCTCGTTGTTGATGCCACCCAGGGTATAGAAGCACAGACGCTGGCGAACTTGTACCTGGCCATCGAATCCAACCTCACGATCCTGCCGGTTATTAATAAGATCGACCTAGCTTCCGCAAGGCCGGATGAAGTAGCCAAAGAGATCGAAGCGTTGGTGGGCACACCGGCTAATTCGATCCTGCGCGTTTCAGCGAAGGACGGCATCAACGTCGACAAGGTCCTGGATGCCATTGTTGAACAGATCCCTGCGCCTAAGGATGTGGTGGACGCGCCGCTGCAGGCGTTGATCTTCGATTCACATTACGATTCATACAAGGGCGTTATTGCCTATATACGAGTGGTTTCAGGTAAAGTCGCCATGGACAATACCCTGCGATTGATGGCCACTGCGGCTGATCTCAAACCGGTAGAAATCGGCATCTTCGCTCCCGGCCTGGTACCCATCAAAGAATTGAGCGCTGGCGAAGTGGGTTACATCGCTACCGGCTTCAAATCGGTCAAAGAATGCCGTGTGGGTGATACCATCACCATGGCCGGCAACCCGGCTGCACATCCTCTTCCCGGCTACCGCCATCCCAAGCCCATGGTCTACGCGGGCATATACCCAGTGGAGGGTGAGGATTACGAGGAACTAAAGGAAGCCCTTGAAAAACTGCAATTGAATGATGCTTCACTAGTTTTCGATCCTGAAACTTCACAGGCGCTAAACTTTGGCTTCCGCTGCGGCTTTTTGGGGTTGTTTCATATGGAGATCATCCAGGAACGTATCGAGCGTGAGTACGACCTGGACATCGTTGTCACCGCGCCCTCTGTTGAATATGAGGTCGACCTGATCACAGGTGAGACAATCCTGATCTCCTCGCCGGCAAAATTACCTGAAGAAGGTCATATTGCTGAAGTGCGTGAGCCTTGGATGCGTTTGGAAGTCATCACTCCTACCGATTTTTATGGCACGATCATGGAATTAGCCCGTAAACGCAGAGGTACTATCATCTCGCAGGATTACCCCGCTCCCAACCGTGTGCAGTTGAACTACGATATTCCCCTCTCTGAACTGATCGTGGATTTCTTCGACGACCTCAAATCACGAACGAAGGGTTATGCTTCCATGGATTACCATTTCCTGGAATATCGCCCGGGCGACCTTGTCAAACTGGAGATCCTGGTTGGAGAGGAACCTGTTGACGCATTGGCTGCCATCGTCCACAAGGAAGATGCCTATCATAAAGGACAGGCATTGGTAACAAAACTAAAGGCGCTCATACCGCGGCAGATGTTCGATGTGGCTGTGCAGGCAAGCGCCTCAGGTCGGGTGATCTCAAGAGCAAACGTCAAGGCTTTACGCAAGGATGTGCTCGCCAAATGCTACGGTGGTGACATCACGCGCAAGAAGAAACTGCTTGAGAAACAGAAAAAAGGTAAACGCCGCATGAAGATGGTCGGCAGCGTGGAGATCCCGCAGGAAGCCTTCATGGCTGTTCTGCGACTGGGGGATGAGTGAGCGAAACGACGAAGATAAAACGGAAGATTAACTTGCGCTGGCTGCCCGGGGTGTTAATCAGCGCCATAGCCATCTATGCGATCTTCAAATTCGTCCAGTTCAAAGACCTGGTAGCGGCATTCTCCAAGGTTGGCTGGCCCTTTATTCTCATTGTCTTCAGTATCGACGTGGCATCCATGATGGTTCGAGGTATCGCCTGGCGATACATCCTGGGTGGCAAGGTCTCCTGGGCGCAGTCCTTCTTCGGCATATGCGAAGGGTATTTCTTGAACAATATTTTTCCTCTCCGCGCTGGTGAAATTGGCCGCTCCATTTTTGTTGGTAAATCTTCCGGGCTGGGTACTTTCCATGTCCTTTCCACGATCGTGATCGAAAGAGCCTTTGACATTGCCATTGCTGCAATCCTGATCCTGATAACCCTGCCATTGGTCATTGGATTGGCTTGGGTGAAGACGGTGGCTCTGGTGGCGCTGGCAATTGTAATTGCGCTTCTTGTTGGATTGTTTCTGCTTGCACGCAGCCGTGAAAAAGTGGTTGTCTGGATGCAGAAGTGGGGTGCAGAAAAACGACTTGTAAGCAAATTTGTCCTACCGCAGTTGTCCAAACTGATAGATGGACTGGAAGCCTTGACCAACCCGAAACAATTCTTGCTCAGTTTTTTCTGGGTCGCAGTCACCTGGTTCATATGGGTGATCGTATATGACATAATGGTCTGGCAGGTAATACCGGATGCCCCATTCTGGAGCGGTGCCTTCGTGGGTTCCATCCTAGCACTCGGGGTAGCCATTCCATCAGCACCGGCAGCATTGGGTGTATATGAAGCGACCATGGTAGCCGCTGTAATCGTATTGGGTGGAAACGAATCCTCCGCGTTAGCGGTGGCTTTGATCATGCATGTACTGCAATTTGTCTCCTGCGGTATTTTTGGCATCTGGGGTCTGGCACGCGAAGGCCAGAGCCTTTCGTCGCTGTATTCAAGGTTACAGCTCACGGATGCAGAGAAGGGTGACTCGACTACACAGGTCGGGTGAAGGGAGAGAAAATGACTGGAGCAACTTTGATCACTGGTGGAGCCGGATTCATCGGCTCGAATTATGCAGACCGCTGCCTGGCGAGAGGGGAAAAGCTCATCATCTTTGACAATCTTTCCCGGCGCGGCGCTGACCTGAACCTGGAATGGTTGCGTGGAAGGCACGGGAATGACGCTTTCCAGTTGGTCATTGGCGACGTGCGCAATGCAGCAGAGATCGAAAAAGCCGCGGCTGGCGTGGACCGCATTATCCATCTGGCTGCTCAGGTTGCCGTGACCACCTCGGTCACTGACCCGGTAAATGATTTTTCCATTAACGCGCAGGGGACCTTCAATACGCTTGAAGCTGCGCGCAAATCCGGCCGCAACCCGGTATTCATTTACTCATCGACGAATAAAGTGTACGGCGGCATGGAAGACGTGAGAGTCGTTGAGTTTGCCACACGCTATGATTATGCTGATCTGCCAAACGGCGCATCTGAAAGCCAACCTCTGGATTTCCATTCACCGTATGGATGCTCCAAGGGCTGCGGCGACCAATACGTGCGCGATTACCACCGCATTTACGGCTTGCCAACTGTCGTGTTCCGCCAGAGCTGCATCTATGGGCTGCGCCAGTTCGGCATCGAAGACCAGGGTTGGGTAGCGTGGTTTGTGATCGCTGCCATCACCGGGCATCCCATCACCATCTACGGCGATGGCAAGCAGGTGCGCGATATCCTCTTTGTTGAGGACTTGTTGGATGCTTACGATGCTGCCATTGCTACTCCGGAGAAATCCGCCGGCCAGATCTTCAACGTTGGCGGCAGCAGAAAGAACACCATATCCATCTGGTTGGAGTTCAAACCGATACTGGAAAAATTGCTAGGGAAAGAGATCCCCGTTTCGTGGAGTGATTGGCGGCCTGGTGACCAGCCCGTATACATCTCAGATATCCGTAAGGCCAATACAATTCTTGGTTGGGATCCAAAAGTGAACGCTGAAGCAGGGATTGCCAGGCTATTCAACTGGGTGAGTGAAAATCGCTCTCTATTCTAGAGGTTTATGAAGATTCTGATCGTTCTGACCTATTACCGACCGCATATCAGTGGGTTGACCATCTACGCCGAGAGGCTCGCCAAAGCATTCACCAGGCGCGGACACCAGGTGACCCTGCTTACCTCGCAATTCTCCAAATCGCTTCTGCTGGAGGAGATGGATGAAGGCGTTAAGATCGTGCGGGTACCGGTGTGGTTCCGCATCAGCAAGGGCGTCATCATGCCCAAGATCGGCTGGATGGCTACGCGGCTGGTAATAGAAAACGACGTCATCCAACTGCATCTGCCTCAGTTTGATGCCGCGGGGATATCCTTACGCGGGAGGTTGCTGAAAAAACCAACCATCACCACCTACCACTGCGACCTGCGCATGCCTGCAGGGATCCTGAGTAAGGCAGCCAACATCGCCATCAATTTCATGAACCGTTTGACTGCGATCTTCTCTCACCGCATAGTCACCTATACCCGTGATTACGCTGATCATTCGCCGTATATCCGGAATTACCAACAGAAAACGAGAGTTATTCCACCACCTGTCGTCCTACCCAAAGCCAACTCGGTTGAGATCACGCAATTTGCTAAAATACACAACTCCGGTGACGTCCATCCAGTGATTGGCATGGCAGCCCGCTTTGCTACCGAGAAAGGTGTTGAGGTTCTACTGAAAGCGCTGCCGGCAATCTTGAAGGAATATCCTAAAGCCCGGGTGCAGTTCATCGGCCCGTATCAGAAGATCATCGGTGAAGAAGCTTACCTCGAACGCCTGCTGCCGACCATCCGCGAGTTCGAGAAAAGCGGCAATTGGGAATTTGTGGGTGAGCTTCAACCCGCCGAGATAGCAGCCTGCTACCCGAACCTCGATGTGCTTGTGCTGCCTAGCTTGAATTCCACAGAAGCTTTCGGGTTGGTGCAGATTGAAGCCATGATGAACGGAGTTCCCTGCGTGGCTTCCAACCTGCCGGGCGTCAGGCAGCCGGTCACTGTTCACAAGATGGGACGCATCTTTGAGATCGGTGATTCTGCCGGATTGGCTTCTGCTGTGATCGAGGTATTAAAGAGCAAGTTAAAAGACTCAAAGAAGCCAGCAGATGAATATGCCAGGTACATACCTGATTCTGTGGCCTGTGAATACGAAAAGCTTTTTGAGGAAATCAGAAAAGAATTGGCATGATCTTCCGAATCTTCTTTACTCTTAACCAGCAGGAATAGAGCATGGAACAACGCAACCAGAATTCCATACAATCATCAAAGAAACGATTCAAGCTTCCGAGCGCGCCATGGGTGTGGGATGTTTTGCTGCTAGGCGTATTATTTATCGGAGCATACTTCCGGTTCATCGGAGTCAACTGGGATAGCGTTTATCACTTGCATCCTGACGAACGATTCCTGACCATGGTGGAATCTTCGATCGCGCCTGTCCAGAGCGTGGGGGAGTACTTCAACACCACAGTCTCTTCACTGAACCCGAACAACCGTGGCTTCAGTTTTTATGTATACGGCACCTTCCCGCTTTTCCTCGTGCGCTATGTGGGTGAGTGGGTGGGTCAGACTGGATATGGGCAGATCCACATTGTCGGCCGCCTTCTTTCAGGCATTTTCGATCTGGGCACTATTCTTCTCATCTATGTAATCGCTAAGCGTCTCTACCGCAATCCACGCCTGGGGCTTCTGGCCTCAGTTCTATATGCGTGTTCGGTGCTTCCAATCCAGCTCTCTCATTTTTTCACGGTCGATACGACGGCTTCATTCTTCTCGGTTCTGGCAGTTTACTTCGCGGTGTGCATTTTCACACCCGACCAAAAGGTCCTGGAAGAAGAACATGATACGATTAAAAGCTGGCATTGGATCAAGGAAAGCTGGAAATCTGTTTGGATCTATCTGGCTTTCGGGATCATATTCGGCATCGCTCTCGCGAGCAAGGTGAGCATCGTGCCGCTGGCTCTTTTGCTGCCCCTGGCAGGCTTCCTATTCTATAAGAAATTGAATTCCAACCAGCAGGAATATTATTGGCCAATCATCCTGCGTAACCTTTTCATCGCGGGCATTGTTGCGATAATTGTTTTTCGCATTTTCCAACCTTACGCCTTTACTGGACCCAGCTTCTTCAACTTCAAGATCAACCCGCAGTGGATCAATGGATTGAAAGAACTGACCGGGCAGAGCTCCGGCGCTGTGGATGTACCGTATGCATTGCAATGGGTGCGTCGGCCGATCACCTTTGCGTTGACCAACATGGTTGAGTGGGGGCTTGGTCTGCCTTTGGGCATCCTGGCCTGGGCGGGTTTCCTGTGGATGGGTTGGCGTATGGTCAAGGGCGATTGGCAGAAGCATCTCTTGATCTGGTCCTGGATCGCCCTGGTATTCGTGACACAGTCACTCACCTGGAACAGCATGATGCGTTACCAGATCCAGATCTATCCCATGTTGACCATCGTGGCAGCCTGGGCAATCTACAAGCTCTGGGAAGATGGCGCTTTTCTCGTCTTCAAGATCAAGTTGGCCCAACTCAACTGGAAACGCATCCTGGCTGCCTTTGCGGCCATTGTTGTCATTGCTGGCACAGGTATCTGGGCATTCATGTTCTCCAGGATCTATACACGACCGGTCACGCGTGTGACTGCCAGCGAGTGGATCTATCAAAACATCCCCGGGGCCATCAACCTGACGTTAAGCACAGCGGATTCCACCATCAATGAACCGGTTTCCTACCGGAATGGTACAACTATCTCGCTGGCAGAACCTTACTCCTGGGTCTTTACACCGAGCACAAGCGAGCCACTTAATCAGATAACGATCGAGCATGTGCTTACCCAGGAACCCGCGGGGTTGGTGGTTTCGCTCATCGCCATTATCAGTGACTCCGATGATCCCAACGATACAATTATTGCCAGTGGATTTCTACAGGCGGAATTCAACACGTCTGATGATTCACGCGGCGGTTCAGCAACGATCATCCTCACCGAACCTATCCAGTTACTTACCGACCACATGTATCAAATCACGCTGCAGGTTGCAGAACCAACAGCCAAAGTGCAGCTTTTGGGCGATTTTGACCTTGAGTACCTGGCGAACGGTGGTATTGTCAAGCAATACCTGCCTGCTCCGGCATATGTCTTAAAACCCGGTTCTGATTTTTCGAATACGTTCCTCCCTGTCACAACCAGCGTGCTAGACAAGATCAAGATCAACCGCGCTGTTGACCTGCTTCAAAATCCCTCACAGAAAACTTTGATAGTAAAGGTTGTAGACCTGGATGATCCGGACACCGCTCTGGCGACAGGCAAAATCACCGATACCTTCTCCGTTGTGAATGACCCGCGTGGAGAACAAAAAGTGATCTACCTTGACGATCCTGTCACACTGCAATCCGGTCACGGATATATGCTCATCTTCAGCGTGGAAACACCATCAGATGGCAGTGAGACCATGCTGGCATTCTACAACAACGTCATCGCCACCGAATCCTCCTGGGATGATGCCATTCCCTTGAGCATGCATGAATACGATGTCTGGAGCAACCAGAACGGACTTTACGGCAACAACAAGAACTTTGAGATCTACTGGGATGACAATGCTGAAAAGTTGGACCGCATTGAATCCATTCTGGATGAGGTCGATACCATCATCATGACCTCCAACCGGCAGTGGGGCACCATCACCCGCGTGCCGGAGCGTTACCCACTTTCCACGGAGTATTACCGCAGCCTGATAGGCTGCCCGGATGATAAAGAAGTGACCTGGTGTTACCAGGTGGCCGAACCGGGCACATTTACCGGTGAATTGGGTTTTGAATTAACGGCAACCTTTGACTCAAATCCCAACCTGGGCAGCTTTGAGATCAACGACCAGTCAGCCGAGGAAGCCTTCACGGTTTACGACCATCCAAAAGTTTTGATCTTCCAGAAGACCGCTGAGTACTCCTCCGCACGGGTGGATGAAATCCTCGGAGCAATTGATCTGACCAAGGTGGTTCACCCATCACTTCAGGAATCCGACAAATTCTCCGGCAATCTCTTCCTCTCAAATGAAGCAGCCGCGGTGCAGCAATCCGGCGGCACCTGGCGTGAGATCTTCGACTTTGCGGAAAAAGTGAGTGACAACCAATGGGTAATGGCAGCGGTCTGGTATGTGGCCATCATGGTGCTGGGCTGGATCGTCTATCCGTTTGTGCGCTGGGCGCTCAAAGGTTTACCCGATCATGGCTACCCGTTGAGCCGTTTGACAGGCATCCTGTTGTTGGCTTTGTTCACCTGGCTGGCAGGTTCGAACGGCGCGTACTTTACCCGTACCACCATCCTGATCGTTGCAGTGGTCCTTCTGGCAGTTAATATTGTGTTGGCAATCCTGCAGCGGCGTGAACTGGTGGAAGAGGTCAAAACGAGAAAACGATACTTTCTCACCGCGGAACTGGTATTCCTGTTCTTCTTCCTGATTGACCTGGGTATTCGTTACGGCAACCCGGATCTCTGGCATGCCTGGAAGGGCGGGGAGAAGCCGATGGATCTGTCGTACTTCACGGCGGTACTCAAGAGCAGTACCTTCCCGCCGTATGACCCGTGGTTCTCGGGCGGTTACATCAATTATTACTATTACGGCTTTGTTATTGTCGGTGTGCCGGTCAAACTGTTGGGCATCGAGCCGGCCATAGCTTATAACCTGATCCTGCCCACGCTATTTGCCTTGACGGCAGTGGGCGCCTTCAGCATGGTCTGGAACATCCTGCGCGCGCAAACTTTGGGAACGGATACTGATGGCAGGGTGGCCAATCGCTGCTCGCTCTTTGGCGGTTTGATGGCTTCGTTCTTTGTCCTCATCATTGGCAACCTGGGCACCCTGCGCATGCTCTGGCAGGGCATGGAAAAATTGGTCGCCCCCAACCAAACACTGGATGGCTCCACCCTGTTCCAACGCGTGGGCTGGTTCTTCAGCGGCTTCGGCAAGTTCCTGCAGGGAGCACGTCTGCCTTATGGTATGGGCGAATGGTACTGGGTACCTTCTCGTGCGATCCCCGGAGACGTGATCACAGAGTTCCCGTTCTTCACCTTCACCTATGCTGACCTTCACGCGCACATGATCGCGCTGCCGATTACCATCCTGGCGCTATCCTGGGTGCTGGCGCTGTTGCTCGGAAAGTGGAACTGGGGCGCTTCGTTCAAGCAGCGAATTCCATCATACATTTTCAGTTTTCTTCTTGGCGGAGTAGTCATCGGTGCGCTGCGCCCCACCAACACCTGGGACCTGCCGGTTTACTTCTGCCTGACCGCTCTTGTCATACTCTATTCGGTGCTGCGTTACGCTGAGATCCCGGGTTGGTTCCTGGGCAGCTCACCGTCCTGGTTAAGACGTTGTCTTTATGCGCTGGGATATATTGCAGTGTTTACTGCTTTGCTTTTCCTCTTCTACGCGCCTTTCTCAAAATGGTACGGGCAGGCATACGGCAGTCTGGATAAATGGACAGGCGACCATTCAGAGCTTGGTTCTTACCTCATCCATTGGGGATTCTTCTTCTTCATCATCGTATCGTGGTTTGTGTGGGAGACACGCGAATGGATGGCCGAGACGCCGGCTTCAGCGCTTAAGGGATTGAAGAAGTATTCGGTCTTTCTCCAGACGATCGCCATCCTGATCGTGCTTGTTCTTGTCCTGTTCGCGATCATCGGCGTGAAGATAGGCTGGGTGGCTTTCCCGCTGGCCATCTGGGCGTTGATCTTGATGCTGCGGCCTGGTCAGCACGACGTGAAGAAGCTTGTCCTGTTCATGATCAGCACAGCGTTGGCGTTGACCATCTTTGTCGAATTGTTCAACCTGCATGGTGATATTGGCCGCATGAACACGGTCTTCAAATTCTATTATCAAGCCTGGACGTTGCTGGCAATCAGTGCTGCCTCTGCCCTCATGTGGTTGATCCCGTCTGTGCTCACCAAGTGGAAGGATCGCGTCAGCATCACCTGGCAGATCATTCTGGCCATCCTGGTCTTCGGCGTATTGCTTTACCCTGTCACTGCCACCCAGGACAAGATCACCGATCGTATGAGCCCTGAAACACCCAAGACGCTGGACGGTATGGCCTATATGAAAACCAGCTTTTACAGCGACCAGGAAACCGTTTTCGACCTGAGCCAGGATTATGAAGCCATCAAATGGATGCAGCAGAATGTTGATGGTTCTCCTGTTATCGTGGAAGGGAATTGCGTGGAATACCGCTGGTGTAACCGCTTTACCATCAATACCGGTCTTCCCGGTATCCTGGGCTGGAACTGGCACCAGCGGCAACAGCGCGGCTACCTGGCCAACAACGAGATCTACAACCGTCTTGATTCCATTACCCTGTTCTATACCACAACGGATGTTGACACAGCGTTGGAATTCCTCAAGACTTACAACGTGAAGTACATCATCCTTGGTCAACTGGAAAAAGCATATTACCCCGGTGAGGGTTTGGACAAGTTCGAGACCTACGACGGAGTCTACTGGAAGGAAATCTTCAGGATCGCGGATATGGCGATCTATGAAGTGATCCCTCAACCATAACGGGAGCCGCTTTGTCAGACTTTTTGAGTGCCCTCTTCTGGTATCTGGCGATTATGCTGATCGGTGTGATTTCTTTCCCGATCGCTTTCCGCTTCCTTTCGCGTCTCCCTGGCAAGGGATACGCGTTCAGCAAACCCCTGGGATTGCTCCTGTGGGGATACGTGTTTTGGATTTTCGCTGAACTCGGAGTCATCCAGAACAACATTGGCGGTGAACTGCTTGCACTTCTGATCGTCCTGTCTGCTTCCGGACTATCGCTGCGTAATGGCAAGGCAGCCGAGTTGTGGAAGTGGGTCAAGGGAAACTGGAAGACCATTCTTGGAGTCGAGTTGGTTTTCCTGCTTTTCTTTGTGATCTGGGCCTGGGTACGTTCCACCAACCCCGAAATTGTTGGGACTGAGAAGCCCATGGAGCAGGCATTTATCAATGCCATCTTGAATTCTCCAACTTTCCCGCCGCGCGATCCCTGGCTCTCCGGCTATGCAATCTCGTATTACTATTTTGGTTATGTTTTGATTGCCATGCTCATCCGTGTCACAGGTGTGGTGACGGGGGTGGGCTACAACCTTACTTCTGCTTCATGGTTTGGCCTGACCGCTGCTGCTGCATTTGGCATAGTAGCAGACCTGATCGTTTTTTGGGCTCGGGGTAAGGCCGAGACAAGTGGAGAGGAATTCACAGAGGGGCAGAAATCACTAGGGCGCTGGTCGGGTCTGCTGGGATCATTGTTCATCCTGCTCATCAGTAACCTGGAAGGGCTGATGGAGGTGCTGCACGCGAAGGGTCTCTTCTGGAAGGTCAATGCCGACGGCACCATGACCTCGCGTTTCTGGTCCTGGCTGGATATCGTGGAATTGAACCAGGTACCCATCCAACCATTCCAATGGATACCCACACGTTACCTGGTCTGGTGGCGTGGATCGCGTGTGCTGCATGACCTGAACACGATGGGCGGCAGCATCGAGATTATTGACGAGTTTCCTTTTTTCTCGTATCTGCTTTCTGACCTTCATCCACACGTGCTGGCCATGCCGTTTGACCTGCTGGCAATGGCGATATGCCTGAACCTGTTCATCGGCGCATCAGAGAACCATTGGCCCACCTGGAAACCGTTGGGCTGGCTAAGAACATGGGAATTTTGGCAGACGGCTCTGGTGCTGGGCAGCATGGCCTTCTTCAATACCTGGGATTTCCCCATCTACGTGGGGCTGTACTGCCTGGTGCTCATCTACCTGCGCGTGAAGCAATCCGGTTGGCGCGCCAAACGCCTGTGGGAGTTCATCAAGTTCGGCTTGACCTTCGGAGTCACTGGTGTGTTGTTGTTCCTGCCATTCTTCCTTGGCTTTAAATCTCAGGCAGGTGGGTTGCTTCCCAGTCTCGATTTCATCACCCGAGGGGCACATTTCTGGGTCATGTTCGCGCCGCTGATGATCCCGATCTTTCTATGGTTGTTCCACACCTGGCGCAATACAGAAAACAAGGGAAAGAGCCTGCGCGGTTGGAGCTTTGCCATTATTCTCATTGGCAGCCTGTGGTTGATCTCCTCCCTGTTTGGAGCGTTCATATTCGCAGCTGGCAATTTGGGTGGCTCTCTCGCTGCTTCTGCGAACATGCGTTTGGTTGCTTTAGGCAACAAACTCACATTTGCTGCTGGTCTGTTTAGCGGGGTGCACGGAACATCTGATGGAACGGCTATCCTCCTTTCATCTTTGACCAGAAGGATCAGTTCCCCGGGAACGTGGGTGACGCTGACGATTATGCTGTCGTTAACATGGGGGTTGATTGCATCCGGAGTTAATCACAAGGACGATGCTTTCGAAGAAGAATCCCTGCGAGATCAGGAAGCTGCCAAAAGCCTGAATGCTAACGGCTTCGTGCTTTTCATTGTCCTGATCGGTATCGCTCTATCGGGATTCCCGGAGTTTTTCTATCTGCGTGACGATTTCGGTACGCGCATGAACACAATCTTCAAGTTCTACTTCCAGACCTGGATGTTCTGGGGTATTGCGGCAGCTTTTGCCAGTGTGGTGCTTTGGCGGGAGTTGAGGAAATGGAAGCACACTCTCTTTTCTTTGTTATGGATCCTTGTGTTCGTGAGTGCACTGGTTTACCCGGTGGTCATGCTCAACTATAAGATGGATCTGCATTTTGAAAATAAAGAGATTGCCAGGGCAGAGATTTCCAGTTGGACCCTCGACGGGAATGCCTACATGAAATTGTATTACGCTGATGAAGCCGAGGCAGTTGTCTGGTTGGATAGCGCACCCGACGGGATTATCGCTGAAGCGATCGGCGGCAGTTACTCTGAATTTGGAAGGATGTCGGAGCTGACCGGCAAACAGACCGTGTTGATGTGGCCGGGGCACGAAATGCAGTGGCGCGGTGGGACGGCAGAAATGGGCTCACGCGAATCGGATATTGCGAATCTATATGAATCTGCCTATTGGTTCAAGGCGGAAGACATCATTCGCCAATACAATATCCGCTACATCATCCTGGGCAATTTCGAACGGGATGCCTACCATGTGAACAAGGTCAAATTCGATAATCATCTGATTGTTGTCTTCCAAAATAAAACCGTCACCATTTACGAGGTGCCGGCTTCTGTGATGAATGGAGACGATTAACTTGGATCAGGCTGCAGAAGAACGAAAACGAAGGAACGAGTTCCTTTTCTTTGTCCTGGCATTTGTCATCGCTGCCGGGCTGCGATTCATAAAACTTGGCGCTTTACCGTTTGGAAATGGTGAGGGCAACCTTACCATGCAGGCAATGGGGGCAGTGGAGGGAACTGATGTTACGACGGGCAGCGAACCCGCTTATACGGCACTTACTGCTTTAATCTTCTCCGTTCTTTCACCAACCGGGTTTTGGGCGCGGTTTTGGCCGGGCTTGGCTGGCTCTTTGATCGTTCTTACTCCGCTGCTGTTCAAACAAAAATTGGGCAGCAATGGTTCCATCCTCCTGGCATTCATTATTGCCATTGATCCCGGCCTGACGGCGGTTTCACGCAGTGCTGGTAGTAGTATGATTACCATTGTCAGTTTTTTGGCCACTCTCGGATTCTTATACAAACGTCGCTCACTGTGGGCAGGTATTTTCGCCGGGTTGTTTATCCTGGGTGGAGTCAACTCATGGCCGGCGTTGATTATATTTTCCATCCTTGCCATATATTGCAGTATTACGTTTCCAAAAGGTGAGAATTTCAGCGGACTTTTCACTGATATAGACTGGAAGAAATTTTCTTCAGCTTTCATCGCATCAGTGTTCTTCATAGGAACTGGATTCATTGTCTTCCCCAGGATCATCAATGGACTTGGCAATGGAGTTCAGGAGTTCTTTACCTCGTTCTTTGCCAAAGGCGGCGTTTCACTAAAACTGATGTTCATCAGCCTGCCTATAAGTGAAGTGATCGTTCTACCCCTGGCTATCTGGGGTGTTGTGATCGGTATCAAGCACAGGGATCGTTTGAGCGAGATCATGGGAGTCAGTGCAGTTTTGTTTACTTTACTCATGCTGCTCAATTCATCCCGTCAGGTGACTGATTGGGTTTGGACAATCATTCCTTTGGCAGTATTGGCTGCCATCGGCCTTGAGGATCTGATCAAACGCTTTGATAAAACCGAGATTGGTGTGACGAGCGTGCAGGCTGCTCTGACCGTGATCCTTCTTGTGTTCAGTTTTCTAAACCTGTTGGGTTTGCTCACCAATCCGCCTTTGGATACTTCTTCGACCCAATTGGCCATCCTTGAAATTGTGCTGCCTTTGGCTTTTCTCATCGTGGTGACATTGCTTATGGCTTTTGGTTGGTCAAAAATTGGAGCCAGACAAGGGTTCATCACGGGGATTGGACTTCTGCTCCTGTTCGTGTTGCTCGGCAACACTATCAAGGCAGGGGGGCTGGGTCCCCGCCCTGAGATGGAATTCTGGCGTGAAGGTGCTCTGCCAACGGGCAGGGATCTTCTGTTGAAGACGACCACCGAGCTCTCACTTTACTCCACCGGCACCGAGAATGATATCGACATTGCCGTTCTCGATGTCGACTCTCCCGAACTGCGCTGGGGGCTGCACGATTACCATTTACTGAAGACTTTTGAGTATATCGGTGAGACAGACAGGCCTTCGATCATCATCAGCTCACCTGATTCTCAGATCAGATCGACCGCCAGCTACCGGGGACAGGAAATCCTCTGGACAAGCCGGGTCGATTACGATAATATGTCTGCTCCCGAATGGCTGAGGTGGTTCGCGCTGCGCGAAGCACCGACCATCAACGAAAGCTTATTGCTTTGGGCAAGGAACGACCTCTTCACGGGTTCATAAAAACTTTTACTGAGGAAATCATGCCATATCCAAGAATCATCGCGATCGACGGACCAGCCGCCTCTGGAAAATCCACGCTGGCCGAAAAACTAGCCCAGGACCTGGACTACCTGTATTTCGATACAGGTGTCATGTACCGGGCAGTGACATTGGCTGCGCTAAACAGCTTGAATTCGGTGGACGATGAATCTGCGGTAACCAAATTGGCTGAAAAGGTCGATATCGATGTGATGCCACCGGCCATCAAAGATGGCAGGAAGTACACCGTGATTCTGGATGGCAGTGACGTGACCTGGAAACTTCATGAGCCGCGAATCGATAGCAATGTTTCAAAGGTTTCTGCTTATCCGGGAGTACGCACGGCCATGACCGCGCAGCAGCGCATGATCGGCAACCGCGGCAACGTGGTGATGGTGGGGCGGGATATTGGCACGGTGGTTTTCCCTGATGCTGAATTGAAGATCTATCTGGATGCCTCGGCAGAAGAACGCGCCCGGCGCCGAAGTCACGAGATTGAGAGCAGGGGAGAGAAGGCAAATTACGAAGAGATCCTGGAATCGATCAAGCGCAGGGATAAGATCGATTCATCCCGAGTGGTGGCACCCCTGCGGCCTGCTGAGGATGCGGTGATCATCAACTCGGATGGCAAGTCGATTGACGATGTGCTGCTTGAAGCAAAAAGACTGCTTGACCAGTGACAGCCAAATAAGCGATAATAGTAAAGCGATCGACAGGATCGCTTTTATCATTGCATCACCACTGTGAAGGAGTTCGATATGTGTGATACCTTCGTTGCTCTTGGCAACTCCACAAAGGACGGTTCTATTCTTTTCGCCAAGAATTCTGACCGCGACCCCAATGAAGCGCATGAGATCGTCATCATTCCAGCTGCCAATCACAAGCCCGGTTCCAGGGTGAAATGCACATATATCGAGATCCCGCAGGTGGAAAAGACCTATAAGGTTCTCCTTTCAAAGCCTTTCTGGATCTGGGGGGCAGAAATGGGCTCGAACGAGTTCTGCGTTACCATTGGCAATGAAGCTTTATTTACGCGTGAACCGTACGGCAAGGAACCCGGCCTTATCGGCATGGATTTCCTCCGGCTTGCTTTGGAACGCTCCAAAACTGCGCCCGCTGCCATGGAAACGATCATCTCTCTACTGGAGGTATACGGTCAAAGCGGCAATTGTGGTTATGCCCACCAGTTTTTCTATCACAACAGCTACCTCATTTGCGATACAAAAGAGGCCTGGGTGCTTGAGACCGCGGGTAGGGAATGGGCGGCAGAAAAGGTGAAAGATGTCCGCTCCATCTCCAACGGTATCACCATCGAAAACAAATGGGACCGCGCTTCAAAAAACCTTGTGCAGCATGCTGTAGAAAAAGGTTGGTGCAAGAACGCTGCTGACTTCAACTTCCGCAGAGACTATTCCGATCCGCTTTTCACCTATTTCGCTGACGCCCGCAAAAGGCAGGTCTGCACAACCTCACAGATGCTTGCACGTAAAGGCAACCTGACGCCACTGGATATGATGGATATCCTGCGCACGCACAGTAAAACAGTTGACGAGGGATTCACCCCGGGGAAGGGGTTGACCGGCGCGGAAGTTTGCATGCATGCCGGATTTGGCCCCATCCGCACCAGCCAGTCGGCCGGTTCAATGGTCTCGGTGATAAACAAAGAAGGTATTACCCATTGGCTTACAGGAACAGCCGCGCCATGCACCTCACTGTTCAAACCGGTTTGGATGGACTCGGGCATCCCCGAGAGTGTGAAAACCCCAGGGAAGAAGTTCGATGCCTCAGTCACCTGGTGGAAACATGAAGTACTCCATCGAGAGATCATAAAGGATTATCCGAACCGCATTCCAGTCATCAAATCGGAATTGCGGGAAACGCAGGAAAAGTTCATCAAGCAGGAAAGCGAAATGCACGCAAAAAGCGCAGGGAAACGCGCTGAATTTTCTAATGGATGCTTTGCTGAATCTACGCAACTCGAAGACAATTGGCTGGCAAAAGTGAAGCAAATCCCTCTACGCAGCCGCAACCATTTCTATTACACGTTGGCCTGGAAAGAATTGAACAAACAGGCAGAGATGCCTGAGTAGCTTAAGGACAGACTGCAGCACATGGTTGAGATCAACCTGCTCAATGGATCGCCATTCATCGATCTACCCTATCACCTGCTGGGGTGGGTGGGTTGGTTCATGATGGCTGCCTTGCTGCTGTGGTTGATGCAAAAGAAACGCTTCGAAACAGGTTTACAGCGCTTTTGGTTGATTTTTTCACTACTCTTGCTGGCCGCAATCATCACGAACGCCTTCCTGGGTTTCAATCTACCCTGGGAAAAGACTTTGCCGCTGCCCAACGTTCCACGAGATACTTCCACACCGCTGGTCGTCTTCTTTGCCGCGCTGCCGTTGATACTGGCGGCGGGGTTGCTGGGAACCTGGCCGGCTGTGATCGTTGGGCTGCTCTCGGGCATTGTCAATGCCCTATTCAATACCCACTCCATCTTCACCCCGCTCGAAACTGCCGGATTGGGTTACTTGATGTCGATGGCACTGCGGCAAAACTACCGCACCTTGTTCTTCCGCTTTCTGAGACATCCTTTGGGCGCGGCAGTCATCGTTGCCATCTTTTCCACGCCCATTTACCTGGCAACAACCTTCTTTGGCACAAACGGATCACTGGCAGCGCGCCTGGATTACAGTTTCACGCAATCATGGATACTCATCGTCACAAACGGCATCCAGCTAGTTATTGCTGGATTATTATCTGAATTGTTCTCACTGCAAAAATCTGCTCTCTGGATACAGTTCAAGTCCTTCGAACCCTCGCCAAGCGAGTCGGGTTTGCAGACACGCATCCTCACCACAACCGTGCCAATGGTGGCGATCCTGCTCATCACTCTTTCGATCGCAGATTGGGCTGTGGCTGGTCAGGCGGCACGCAAGATGGTGCGCAACCAACTGGAATCGGCAGCCAACGCGGCAGCGGAGAATATTCCATATATACAAGAAACGGGTCAGAGCCTGCTCACCGACATCATCGAATCGGGCATTCCGATGGAAGATCGATCGGAAGCGAAGGAATTCCTTAAGCAAAAGTTGAGATCTGCGCCGTTTTTCAAGCAGTTGTACCTTTTTGACCTTACTGGCGCACCGGTGACCGGTTATCCCCTGGATTCCTCCTCTCATTTACTGTTGAGCGCAGAAGAAGAAGCCGGTATCAATCTGGCCTTGAACGGAGTGCAGGTTCAATTCTACGCGGTCTCGTCGCTGGGCAGTTCAGAAGGTGTGCAGCTCTCCTTTTTGGCTGCCATCCCGGACGAATATGGGCTCTCACGAGGTGTTTTGCTTGCACGCACTGATTTGGATGAAAACATATTCTCTCAGCCTGCGGTACAAGCTCTTGATCTCATTAGCGAGCAGGGTGGTCAGGGGTTGGTCCTGGACGAAAAGAGCACAGTGCTCTACGATTCAAATTCCACCCAGGTGTTAACCACATACACTGGCTTGGTACCCGATGAGACCTCTTTTTTTGACGAGGTCAGCGGCACAGGCACCCGCCAGTTGGTCTATAAGGAATCGATCGGCGAGAAGGACTGGAAGATCATTGTGAGCATGCCGGCCAGCATTGCCCAGGAGATGGCGCTGCAGATCGCCATCCCGCTGCTCATTGTTTCTGTGCTTTTTTCCGTCATCGCTTACTTCCTGCTTCGCTATATGATGCGCACGGTGACTTTCTCGCTGGTTTCGCTGGCTAACCAGGCCAGCCGTATTGCCCAGGGCGGTCTTGACACATCGATTACCCCCAAGGGCGTTGATGAGATTGGCAGGCTCAGTTCGGCTTTTGAGCAGATGCGTATCAGTCTCAAGGACAGACTGGACGAGCTGGATCGTCTGCTGGAGGTCTCACAGGGAGTGGCAGCCAACCTGAGCATCGAGGGCGCGGCTGACCATATCCTGAAAGCTGCACTATCTTTCGGTGCGGATTCCGCGCGGCTGGTGCTGCTGCTTGATCCTGACAAGGGGATCGAAAGTGAGACCGAGGTTTACGGTGCCGGACCATTGAACGATGAATACCAGGTAATGGATAGAAGCCTGCTGGAGATGATGGAAAGCGAACGTGTACTGGTCATCCCTTCGCGGGCGCGGTTGAAGAAGATGGGTGTGCCCAAAGGTGCCAGCGTGCCTGCAGAAATGCTCGGCACTGCCATACGCGATGGCAGCAGTTACCTGGGCGCGTTGTGGGTGGGATATGCCGCGCCGCACCGCTTCTCTGAAAGTGAGGTGCGTTTCTTCAGCACGTTGTCAAACCAGGTGATCCTGGCTGTATCCAACTCCAAACTCTATTTACAGGCGGAGATCGGAAAGCAGCGCCTGGAATCCGTTTTGGCTTCCACGCCTGATCCCGTCCTGCTCGTTGATGAAAATAGCCGTGTTCTGACCGTCAACCAGGCAGCAGAATCGATCCCCGGATTGATTGATGTGTCGAGCGAGTCGCTGTTTGGCGACAAAACCATTGGGTCACAATCACTGGGTGGTTTGCTGCAAAAATCAAACGGTAAAGACCTGGCTTCAAAAGAAATCGCGCTTGAGAATGGCAGGACCTATCTCGTTAGCATTTCACCGGTTGTACTGGAAGGCAAGAAGGCCGGCAAGGTTTGTGTACTGCACGATGTGAACGACTATAAGGAACTGGAAAAGATGAAATCCGACTTTGTGGCGACAGTCAGTCATGACCTGCGTTCACCGCTCGGACAGCTCAAAGGATATGTATCAATGCTGCCAATGGTGGGGGAGATGAATACGCAGCAGAAGGAATATGCCGCAAAGGTCATGGAGAACCTCGACAAGATGTCGCACATGGTCGATAACCTGCTCGACCTGGGCAGGATCGAGGCGGGCATCGAACTCCAGGTTGAAAAGGTGGCTCCACTTGACCTGCTGGATATAGCCATCAATCAAGTACAGCCGTTGGCCACACAGCGAAAGATACAACTGATGCGTGAGCTGATCTCGGTACAGGACCTGTTGATAGAGGTTGACAAAACCCTATTGCTTCAAGCATTGGTCAACCTGCTGGATAACGCCATCAGGTTCTCGCCGATCAACGGTCAGGTTGCGCTCAACATCACCGCAGACGACATCGCGGTAACTTTCGAGATCCACGATCATGGTCCTGGCATCGCGCCAATTGATCTACCCACAATCTTTGAAAAAGTACAAAGAAGTCCTGGCAAGGATGGGCGAAAGGGCAAGAACGTTGGACTGGGTCTGTCCATTGTCAAATCAATCGCTGAAAGGCATAATGGCAGGGTCTCGGTAGAAAGCATGCTCGGAAAGGGGAGCACGTTCTACCTAACCGTGCCTATTCAACAGCCAAATAAAGAAAAATCGAAATAAGTATTCCAATTTGACTTTTTCGTGGTATACTTTTTGGTCGCATGAAATTTTTTGCGGTCGTGCTATGCTCGTTACAGCGCAGAATATCCATCGATGCGCTGATGTCTGTTTAAGCTTAAGGGTTCCTATTAAGGAGGCAGTTAGTGGAAACAAAAAGTCTTGTGGCTCTCCGAATCAACCTTGCATCACCTGAAACGATCAAAAGTTGGTCTTATGGGGAAGTGCTGAAACCAGAAACGATCAATTACAGACGTTTACGCCCTGAAAAAGACGGCCTCTTTGACGAAGCAATTTTTGGCCCCACCCGCGATTATCAGTGTTATTGTGGAAAATATAAAAATCCCCGTTACAAGGGCATCGTTTGTGACAAATGCGGTGTTGAAGTAACGCGTTCCTCTGTACGCCGTGAGCGCATGGGCCACATCGAGCTTGCCACACCGGTTGCTCACATCTGGTACACCCGCCGCATCCCGTCCTATCTCGGTCTGTTGCTTGACATTTCCCGCCGCAACCTCGACCGCGTGCTCTACTTTGCGCAGTACATCGTCACTTTCGTGGACGATGATGCTCGTCAGAAGGCTCTAAAACGACTCGAAGACGAGATCAATGTTTCAGAACGCGAGCGCGCCAATCAGATCAACACCCAGATCCTTGAGATCAAACAGAGCCGCGACAAGAAGATCGCCGAGTTCCAGCAGCGGAAGAAAGATATTGAGTCCCGCGCTGATGAGCAGATTGCAACCCGTTTGGAACCCGTGATCCAGGAAGGCCAATCCATCGAACGCAAACTGACCGAGCAACTCGGGCAGAAGGTCAAGAAACAGGTACTCTTCGAAACCGCCAGCCTCACCATCGCCGAAGCCGGTGATGTAGTGGCTGCCAGCCATATTGCCAGTGTTCAGAAGGCTGTCAAGGAACGCCTCGAAGAGATCGAGACCGAGTTCAAGAACGAGATGTCCCGCGACATCGAACAGTTGAAGATGAGCATCGACCAGGTCAAGGCCGAAGCCGAGCAGTCGATGGAAGAACTGCGCAACCAGCTTGAGGACCAGACCAGCGAATCGAATGACCAGAACTCGCATACCCGCGATGAACTGCAGGAGCTACGCCCGTTCACTTTCCTGAGCGAAAGCCGCTACCGCGAACTTAAATCCCGCTGGGGTCAGGTCTTCCGTGCCGACATGGGCGCTGAGGCTTTCTACGATATCCTGCGCCGCCTTGATCTTGAAAAAATGTCTGAAGATTTGTGGACCGAGGTTCGGACTTCAAAGAGCAAGCAGAAACGCAAGAAGGCAACCACCCGCCTCAAGGTCGTTGAATCCTTCCGCCGCTCGGGTAATCATCCCGAATGGATGATCCTGACTGTTCTTCCTGTCATTCCGCCCGAACTACGCCCAATGGTGCAGTTGGACGGCGGCCGCTTTGCGACCTCTGACATGAACGATCTCTACCGCCGCGTCATCAACCGCAACAACCGACTCAAGAGACTGCTCGAGTTGGGTGCTCCTGACGCGATCGTGCGCAACGAGAAACGCATGCTCCAGGAAGCCGTAGACTCTTTGATCGACAACTCCCAACGCGGCAAGGCACTTTCACGCCGTGGACGCCGCGAGCTCAAATCGCTCAGTGACATGCTCAAAGGCAAGAAAGGCCGCTTCCGTCGCAACCTGCTGGGTAAACGTGTTGACTACTCCGGCCGCTCAGTGATCGTGGTTGGCCCGCAATTGAAGCTTTACCAGTGCGGTCTGCCCAAGACCATGGCACTCGAACTGTTCCGTCCGTTCGTCATTTCCCGTCTGGTTTCACGCGGCTATACAGCCAACGTGAAAGGTGCCCGCCGCTTTATCGAACGCGGACGCCCTGAGGTCTACGAAGTGCTCGAAGAGGTCATCAAGGACCGCCCGGTGCTGCTCAATCGCGCCCCAACCCTGCACGGGCTTGGCATCCAGGCCTTTGAACCCATCCTCATCGAGGGCAGCGCCATCCAGCTTCATCCTCTGGTGACCACCGCCTTCAATGCTGACTTTGACGGCGACCAGATGGCTGTGCATGTACCGCTCTCTGAAAAAGCCGTAAAGGAAGCGCGCACGTTGATGCTTTCTTCCAAGAACCTGCTAAAACCTGCCGACGGCGAGCCTATCATCAGCCCGTCAAAGGACATGGTTCTGGGTGTGTATTACCTGACCGTGAAAGACGACCGCCCACACAGGGGTGATGGTCGCCACTTCCTTGATATCGATGACGTTGAGTTGGCATACCAGTTGGACCAGGTCGACATCCATGCAAACATCACGGTATTTATGCAGACTTACTTCAACGAAAAGAACGAGCGCCTTCACGAACCCATAAAGACCCGCATCGAAACCACAGTTGGCCGCGTGCTCTTCAATCGCATCCTGCCTCCCGAAGTGCAGTTCACCAACCGCACCCTGGAGAAGACAGGCGTCAAGAACCTGATCGCGGATGTGTATGAACTCTGCGGTGAAGACATCACCACCGAAGTGGCCGACCACATCAAGGATATCGGTTTCGAGTACGCGATGAAATCCGGTACCACCATTGCCGTTGCTGATATCAGCATCCCGAAGGAAAAGGAAGACATCCTCGGTCATGCCCAGGAAGAGGTCGAGAAGATCAACAAGGCCTTCCGCCGTGGTCTGCTGAATGAGCAGGAACGTAACAAGCATGTTATCGAGATCTGGCAGGATACCACTAAAGAGGTGGGTGATGCTGTCAAGAAGCACATGGATCCCAATGGCAACCTGGCTGTCATGGCCAACTCCGGCGCTACAAAAGGCGGTTTTGGTCCTATTGCCCAGTTGGCTGGTATGCGCGGCCTCATGGCTGATCCGGCGGGTCGTATTATCAGCTTACCCATCCAATCGAATTTCCGCGAAGGTTTGACCGCGCTGGAATACTTCATCTCTACTCACGGCGCCCGCAAGGGTTTGGCAGATACCGCGCTGCGGACTGCAGACGCTGGCTACCTGACCCGCCGCCTTGTGGATGTTGCCCAGGACATCATCATCAACGAGGAAGACTGCGGTACCACCGAAGGTATCTGGATCCACAAAGCTGACGATGTTGCCGGACAGAAACTTTCTGAACGTCTCTATGGCCGCCTGACCGCTGCCCGTATTGTTGATCCCAAGAGCGGCGAAGTTCTGGCTGAACCCAACGAAATGCTCGATCATGATTTGATCCGCAAAGTCATAAACGCCGGTATCGAGAACGTCTACGTCCGTTCACCACTGACCTGCGACCTGATCCATGGTATTTGCGCCAAGTGCTACGGCATGGACCTGGGACGTGGCAAGCTTGTTGTCATGGGTGCCGCGGTGGGTACGGTTGCCGCACAGTCCATTGGCGAGCCGGGCACACAACTCACCCTACGTACTTTCCATACCGGTGGTGTTGCCGCCGGCGGTGATATTACAACCGGTCTCCCGCGCGTAGAAGAGCTCTTTGAAGCGCGCCGCATGCCGAAAGGCGAAGCCGTTATCACCCGTATCTCCGGCCTGGCCAAGATCCTGCAATCGGACCGTGCTGGAGAACAACGTGTTGTACGCGTGGAACATGCTGCCATGACCTCCGATGAGTACGAGATTCCTGAAGGCTGGGACATCATCACCAAGGATGCTACTGAGATCGCTTTAGGTGATGTTATCGCCAGCCAGGGTGAAGCGCAGATCAACGCGCAGCACAACGGCCGCGTGCGCATTGAGAAACGCAAGGTCTACGTGAGCTACGAACAGCGTGAGACCGAAGATTACGACATCCCGTCAACCTCGCGCCTGATCGTCCATGACGAACAGAATGTGGAAGCCGGTGAAGCACTGACCGAAGGCTCCATCAACCCGCACACGATCCTCAAGATCAAGGGCCGCGATGCTGCCCAGATGTACCTGATGACCGAAATCCAGAAGGTGTACCGCGCTCAGGGTCAGAACATCAATGACAAGCACTTTGAGGTCATCATTCGCAAACTGATCGGCAAGGTTCAGATCATGCGTCCAGGCGATTCCAAGTACCTGCCCATGGACGTAGTCGACCGCCTCGAAATCAAGCACACAAACGAGGAATTGATCGCCGAAGGCAAGCAGCCAGCCAGGTTCGTGGAGATCCTGCTGGGTGTAACCAAGGCTTCACTGACCACCGATTCCTTCCTCTCAGCATCTTCCTTCCAGCACACCATCAAGGTTCTGGCCGGGGCTGCCATTGCTTCGAGCGAAGATCCACTGTTCGGCTTGAAGGAAAATGTCATCATCGGTAAATTGATCCCGGCTGGTACCGGCTTCGTTCACGGCCGTTTTGGCGAACATCATGTTGAGACCGCTGAAGAGATCGCTGCTGCCGCTGCCCTCGCGGAGGCTGAAGCTAATGCCGCTGCAGCGGCTGCCGACAAACCGGCTCCTGTGGCTGAGTAAACCAGGTTTTACGTGAGACCCCGAGAAATTTGTTTCTCGGGGTCTTTTTATTGACGCGCGCAGAGAAAGTCCGTAAGATTAACAGGTATTGCAGAAGCATCGAAAGCACTAGAGGAGAACCCCATGGAAATTGGAATGGTCCAAAAAGTGGACATCGATCACGAGATGCAGCAGTCCTACCTGGACTACGCCATGAGCGTGATCGTTGCCAGGGCGCTGCCAGACGCACGTGATGGCCTTAAGCCAGTGCAACGGCGATTGCTGTATGCCATGTATGACATGGGGTTGAGACCCGAATCTGCATCCAAGAAATCGGCCAGGATCGTGGGTGAGGTGCTTGGCAAGTATCATCCCCACGGTGACCAGGCAGTATACGAGGCGTTGGCCAGGCTGGCGCAGGACTTTTCCATGCGCTACCCAATGGTGAAGGGACAGGGTAACTTTGGCAGCATCGATGGAGACCCGCCAGCGGCAATGCGCTACACTGAAGCGACGATCACCGCATATTCACATGACCTGCTCTCTCAGCTCGACAGGGCAACGGTTGACTTTACGCGAAATTTTGATGACACACTGGATGAACCCAGCGTGCTGCCCTCAGCAATCCCGAACCTGCTTGTCAACGGTGCCAGCGGCATCGCGGTAGGTATGGCCACAAGCATCCCACCGCATAACCTGGCAGAAGTCATCGATGCTTCTCTGTTCCTGTTGGATGAATGGGAAAAGATCGACGATGTAACCATTGGGCAATTGATGAAGTACATCAAGGGCCCCGACTTTCCCACGGGCGGCATCATCATTCAGCAGCACGATCAGAACGACCTGCAGCCGGCTTACGCGACCGGACGCGGCAAGATCACCCTGCGCGGCCGGGTGAACCTCGAAGAGATGACCCATGGCAAGAGCCGCATCATCATCAATGAGATCCCGTACACATCCAACAAGTCCCTACTCATCGAAAGGATCGCTGAACTGGCCAGGGAAGGAAATCTGGAAGGCGTGGCCGACCTGCGAGACGAGTCAGACCGGCACGGCATGCGCATTGTTATCGAGATGGGCAAGAATGCAGACGCTGAAAAGATATTGCGGCAGTTATACAAGCGCACACCCCTGGAAGTAACCTTTAGTATCAACCTGTTAGCCCTGGTTAACGGCGAACCGCACCTGTTGACCTTGAAGCAGGCATTGAAGGTATTCCTCGAGCACCGCATCGAAGTGGTGCGGCGCCGCAGCGAATATGACCTGAAGAAAGCGCAGGAACGGTTGCACATCCTCGAGGGGTTGCGTATAGCAATCAAATATTTGGATGAGGTCATTAATACCATCCGTTCCTCTGCCGACGCTGATCAGGCGAAAACGAAGTTAATGAAGAAGTTCAAATTGTCGCAGGTTCAAGCGCAGGCTATCCTGGACATGCCCTTGAAGCGTCTGGCCGCTCTTGAGAGGAAGAAGATCGAGTTGGAATACAAAGAAATCTCTGACTTGGTCAAGGAACTGCAAGCGTTGCTGCGTTCACCCAGGAAGATGCGCCAGCAGGTGGGAACGGAATTGAACGCTGTGCGTGAGAAGTATCAGGACAGGCGGCGGACCCAGATTGTGGTACTCAAAAAAGGCAAGGAAGCTCACGAATTGCTAACTGTGCAAGACGTGACGCCTGCCGAGATCGCCTGGGTGGGATTGACCCAGGACGGTAAGCTATTCAGGACATCAAGCGACCAGTCCCCCAAAATGAGCGGGCGCGATGCCCCGACCATGGCGGTGAGAGTGGACTCGCATCAAAACCTGTATATCGTGGCACAGACCGGCAAATGCGCTGCCCTGGCCATCCATGCCATTCCAGTGACTGAGGATATCACCAGCGGTATCGATGTTCGGCGAGCCGCTTCCTTCGCAGAGGAGGACCGGCCTATTGACATTTTTGCGGCAGGCAGCGACCGCTTGAAGTCTACACAGTCTGTACTTACCATTTCCCGGGAGGGACTCATCAAGAAAAGTGATCTCACTGAGTTGCCGGGCGCATCCTCACAGACATTTGTACTTGCAAAGGTGAACGAGGGTGATGAATTGTGCAAATGCCTGGTCGTTGGAGATGAAGCGGAGTACATGGTAGCCACAGCCACTGGCATGGCAATACGGTTTGCTGCAGAGGAGGTACGCAGCATGGGTCTCATCGCTGCCGGCGTGAATGCCGTCAAACTCACTGACGGCGACCGTGTGGCAGACATGACTGCCCTTAAAGGCAAGGGAGAGCTGACCTTCGTGGCGTCGGATGGGGCAGGTTGGCGCATTGCAGAGGAGGAATTTCCGCTTCAGAAACGCTACGGGCAGGGGGTGATCATTGGAAAGCTAAAACCTGGAAGCAGCATTGTGGGAATGGCTTACGGGAAGAAAAACACCCAGTACACGCTCTTCATGGGAAAGAGTGTTCCCAAGTTGTTGCGGATGGACGCCATCCCTGCCGGTAAGCGCGCCAGCGTCATGAAAACCATCCTGGAACTAAAGCCCACAGATACTGTTCTTCGCATCTTGCAGCCAGGTGAATTCGTGGCAGCGCCTGCACCAAAAGAAGAGAAGAAGAAAGAACCAAAGGCATATAAACAGGAACCCATCCTTTAATGGATACCGGGTTAAAGAAAAGGGATTGACGACTCGTCAATCCCTTATTGTTAATTGATCGATATCTATGTGATGTGATAAAAGGTGTAGTGATAAGCGATCTTTCCATCCACAATGCCGAGGGTATCGGTACCGTCTTTTACTGAGCCGCTTGAAGATGTGGCAGTCCAGGTAAGGTGGCGGGTGGTGCCCGATATTGTGTTCGTTCCCAGTGTAAACGTGGCTGAGGGCAGTCGGCTGGTGAGTAGGTTGCTGTACCAGGTACGGATGGCGCTGGTTCCCTGGATGGTACTTTCCGAGTCGATGTGAACACCCTCGGTGGAGTATAGAGCCATGATCGTATCCAGATTCTTGGTGTTCAACGCCTTGATAAATGTTTCGGAAATATCGGCCACGGGCGTAGGTGTGGGTTGCTGCCATGTCCAGGAGTACCCGGTGATGGCTGACCACAGAGTTGGCAACTTTGTGCGGCAGGCATCCCAACTGAAAAAGTTGGCACCTGTGAAGCCAAGTGCTTGAGCTTTCTTCATGAACGCGACCAATTCGTCGGCGGTCGGCGTCCAGGAATTCTCTGTGAAAGCTGGCCCGGTTGGGATGAGAGGTCGGTAAGGTGTGATCGCTTTAAATTCAGTATAGGAACGTAAAAGCTGAGCGGCAGCATCATGCGCGCTCATCCAGTAGACCTGCGGCATGTTGTAATCGCATTTGTTCAAGAAGTTCTTCCAGGGGAAGGCAGTGTGATAGGAGGGAAAACGATATGAACTGAGCGCGACGGGTGTGGAGGGGAGCCCTTTACGTAGAGCCGTCATGAAAGTGTCTGCAACCGCGGCTCTGCCAGCCAATTTGTATTCTGATTCAGCGTCGATCACATAACCATCAAGGTCATACTTCTTGGTCTGCGAGATGGCGATGGCTGCCTCTCCGGCGGGATCGTAGCCATAAACATAATGCCAGCCCCAAACTCCCAATCCCTTGGCACGAACTGCCGTGGTCAATTTAGCCACGTAGTCGTCACCGGTGGTCTTGTTGTAGTTATAGGCTTTTGCGGCATCTGCGATTTTGACCAGAACGTGGGAAAAACCTCCTGAATAAGCCAGCGAGGCGATCTTGGCATAGTCGCCGCTCTCGCAGTTTGGCACCTGCCAGATCCACATTCCTTTACCGGTTAATGTCATGATGATTCCTCCTTGTATCCATGGCCGGTCTTACACCGGTTTGGAGAGATTGCCTTCCAGATTTATTTCTTTGGCAATGCCGCGCATGGCGCGGATGATGTTATCCACGTGTTCCCATAACGGTACGTCGTATTCCGCAGCAGCCAGTTCCATCTCTTCACGATTTGTGCCAGCCGCGAACGCCTTGTCTTTCCATTTCTTTTTTACCGAACTGGCTTCCAGGTCATAGAGCGAGCGTGATGGCCGCACCAGGGCAACTGCGGTGATCAAGCCTGTTATCTCGTCGCAGGCAAACAAGGCTTTTTCCATCCTCGTCTCGCGAGGATAAGTAGAAAGGCTGCCGTGTGAAAGTATGGCACCGACGATCTCTTCTGGTACATTTTGCTCGCGAAGCAGGGGCGCTCCATCAACAGGGTGTTGATCGGGTGTGGGATGGATCTCCCAATCAAAGTCATGAAGCAGACCTGTGATTCCCCACATGGATTGATCAGCATGTTCCTTCCCGGCGTAGAAGCGCATGGCAGCTTCAACGCACAGCATGTGATTGATCAGACCCCGGTTCTTGACATAATGGTTTACGATTTTTAGCGCTTCTTCACGTTCCATCGAGTATCCTGTTTTTGTCCTATTCTTCCGGAAAAATTGGTTCCACATCACCCATCACCGGGAGGGGGTGGGTAACCCAGACCTCCCAGACTGCTATCAAAGATGCAGGCAGTTCACGCAGATTCCAGGACACCAGTGACGAATTCATATACGTGCGCAGGTCCGCTGAAACCCCTACCGCCTCGATGCCTACGCCGTCGCATATGAATAGGGCGCGCGGCAGATGATAGCTCTGGGTGACAAGGATGGCTTCATTGACCTGGAAGATGTATTTTGCCCGGTAGCAGGTATCATAGGTGCGCCTGCCGGCAAAATCGAGCACGATGTCTTCTTCGGGTACACCGAGGCCGAGAGCAAAAGCGCGCATCGCACCCGGCTCGTTGTAATCGATGAAGCGGTTGTCACCGCTCATCAGGATCTTTTCCACTTTTCCCGCTTGATACAACTGCACAGCCGCTTCAACCCTGTCGCGAAGGACGGGAGAAGGTGAACCATCTCGCTGCAGACCTGCGCCAAAGACGATGGCTACTTTGGCCGAAGGCGCCTGATCGATGGAGTAAACCAATTTCCTGGCAGTGAGACCGGTGATCAAGCGAGCGATTGCCATGATCAACAATCCAAAAACAGCGATCCAAATGAGCATATTAATGGACATGTTAAATATCTTCTTTACCATAGCAAGAATTGTACCAACTATCGATTTCATCGTATTCCCTTCCTACAGTGCGACGCAGATTACTTGCAGTTCCAGGCAATGGTGACATACTTTTCTGCAAGTAAAACTTCTGCGAGTTGGTTTTCTTCGATTGATAATGTTGACTCAAATAAGCTAATCCCCAACGCTTTTTCAAATCCGAGAGCAAATGCCCGGGCGGCCTCACCCCATTCAACACGCCTGCCCAACACTTCCTCCAATGTTGTAGCATGGGAGTAAATTCTACTGCGAGCCTGGGATTTTGATGTTTCATCAGGAAAATTTAGAACATCATTGATGCGCGCGATATCTCCAAGAAGCGGTAGAGTACCGTGTTGCAGCACCCCTCCCATTTTTCGCGATTGTGCAGATCCGATCAGTTTCTTTCCATTCGCGGTGATCTCGTAATTAGAGGGCACCTCAAAACAGACTGGATGTTCGCGGTTGAGTTGCGAATTTGAATATTCCTTGTCAGCGTTTGCGCAAACTCCCAGGATGTAGAGCGCTTCCAGTAACCCCCCCGAGAGGCGGCGATAGCTTTCGAGTACGCTACCCTGAACCGCAGGTGCGTCAAGGGGAGCGCAAATGGAATAAGTAAGCTCATCTGTATGCAGGATCGCGCGTCCTCCAGTGGGCCGGCGCACGAAATCCCAACCCTTTTCCAGTAGTGCTTCCTCATCCACATCCGAGGATGGTTGTGCGAATCCGAGAGATAGACAGGCTGGCTCCCATGCAAACAGGCGCAGCACAGGAGCGGACGCATTCTTGACGGTGGATTGCAGCAGAGCTTCGTCAATGGCCATGTTCAAGCGGCCGGGTCGGGGAGGGCAGAGGATCAAACGCCATTTTTCCATGTTCGTTGTCCCATTATTCCAAAAATTATACTATGCTGTTTCACAGTTCCATAATATTTGTTAGTTTTTGGTGTTAAATCAATTAAGTAAAAAACGAGTTTTGTTAAATTACTTGACAAAAGATTTCATCTTGCTATAATATAGCTACAATGCGATTCTTTCCAAAGAGGCGGTCTTGAGCACCTTTTTTTGGTCGATACCAAAAGAAAATGTAAAGAATCTGAACAAACACGCGATTATTGATTTAATCCGTTTTACTCCCAATGGTATTTCCAGAGTTGAATTAGCCCGACAACTGAACCTCACCCGTGCGGCGGTCACTTCGATCATCAACGACCTGCAGGAATTGGGCATAGTGGATGAGGTGGAAGGTAGTCATCCGGCTGGCCGTAAACCGATCGTACTTGAAATCAACCCTGACCAGGGGTTTGTGGTGGGGATAGATCTGGGTTCCACTCATGTAACCCTGCTGCTCGCCAACCTTGCAGCTCATGTGGTCAAGGAGATCAACAAGCCGGTCAACGTGGAAGATGGGCCGCGCGCGGTGTTGGATAAGGTAAACCAATACCTAGATGAACTGTTAAATGGAACCGGTCTCTCTCAAAAAGACCTAAAAGCCATTTGCCTGGGCGTACCAGGACCTGTCGTACTGAATGAAGGCATGGTCTCAGAACCCCCCATTATGCCTGGTTGGGACAAATTCCCGATCGAAAGCTATGTCAAATCCCTGTGGGATGTTCCCGCCATCGTGGGCAATGATGCCGAACTGGGAGCTGTGGGTGAGTGGGCCTATGGAGCCGGACGCGGCGAAATGAATCTTGCCTACATAAAGGTTGGCAAAGGTATCGGCGCCGGGATGCTGTTAAATGGTCAAATCTATCATGGCGCCACCGGGTCAGCCGGCGAGATCGGCCACATCACCATCGATGAGAATGGTCCTCTTTGTTCCTGCGGCAATAGAGGTTGCCTGGAAGCCATGGCCGGAGGAAATGCGGTTGCCAAGAGAGCCATCGAGATGGTCCGCAAAGGTCAGCGCACGGAATTGGTTTCCATTCATCCGGTGGAAAAGATCAAATCCAGTGATGTCATTGCTGCCGCCTGTAGTGGGGATCTGGTTTCGCAGCAGATCCTCGCGGATGCCGGCGCGCATCTTGGTACTGCCATCGCAGGTTTGGTTAACCTTTTCAACCCTTCCATGGTTATAATTGGAGGTGGAGTTTCACAAATTGGCGATCTGCTGCTCGAGCCGATCCGCAGAGTTGTTCAAAAACGCAGTCTGAAAATGGCTTCTCGTCGATTAAGAATTTCCACTGCTCTCTTAGGACGCCGTTCATCAGCGATGGGAGCAGTTGTGCAGGCTCTATCACTCGTATTACACGCTAAAGCTGAAATCGCAGACGAGAGGAGGTGATTGCCCCGAGTTATTCACGTCCCTATGTGTTTTCATCAGGAAACTGAAAACAAAAATATTCAAAAGGAGAGAAAAAATGGCTAAGAAGTTGTTCCCCCTGATCAGCATCATCATGATCGCAGCGTTTGCTCTTGCAGCATGCGCAAAGACCCCCACCGGCCCCATGACCATCACGTTGTGGACCAAAGAAGGCGAAGCCGATGGCGGTTTACAGTACGTGCAGGCGTTGGCTGATGCCTACACTGCCGAACACCCGAACATCACGTTCGAAGTTGTCAACAAGGACGTTGAGACCCTGCGTGAGGACTTCCAGACCGCCAGCCTTGCCGGCGCCGCACCTGATCTGCTCTGGACCGTGTCCGATCACCTTGGCCCCTTCACCTCTGCTGGTTTGATCCAGCCGGTTGACAAACTGGTCAACCTCGACAAGTATGTTGCTTCCGCCACCGCTGCTGTTCAGAGCCCCGATGGCCAGACTTGGGGTATTCCCATCTCCAATGGTAATCACCTCATGTTCATCTACAACAAGTCCTTGATCGATGCTGTCCCCGCCAATACCGATGAAATGATCGCCCAGGGCAAGGAATTCAAAGCAGCCAACCCTGACAAAGAATACCTTGTTTACAACCAGACCGAAGCTTTCTGGTTCGTTCCCTGGCTCGGCGGTTTCGATGGCAAAGTGTTCGACGCTGACGGTGTGACCCCCACCCTCGATACCGAGGCCATGGTCAATACCTTCCAGTTCCTCCACGACATCAAGTACACCGATGGCATCATCCCGGCCGAAGCCGACTATGATACCTCCGACAGCCTCTTCAAAGAGGGCAATGCTGCCATTATCATGAATGGCGACTGGTCGCTCGGTGGTTACAAGGAAGCCCTTGGTGACAACCTGGGTGTTGCACCCATCCCCATGGTTTCCGCTACCGGCACCTATCCTGCTCCTTACACCTCCGGTGTGTTCTTCATGATCCCCGTTGATCTTGACAAGGATACCCTGGCTGTCGTGGTTGATTTCGCTGAATTCGCCACCAACAAGGCCAACCAGCTTGACATGGTCACCAAATTGACCCGTCTGCCGGCCTTGAGCGAAGCTCTGTCTGATGAACTGATCACCAGCGATCCCATCCTCTCCGGTTCAGCCGCTCAGATGAGCTACGGCACCCCCATGCCCACAGTGACCGAAATGCGCTGTGTCTGGGATGCCATCAAGCCCGAACTGATCGCTGTCTACGGTGATACCGAGGATGCAACCACTGCCGCCGCGAACGCCCAGGCTGCAGCTGTGACCTGCATCGCAGGACTTGAGTAATCTGATCTACCATAAGGGATTAATCTCCCTTTGAAAGAAAATAGGCCGGGCTGGAAACGGCCCGGCCTATTCACAAGTTGGATCAAAATGGAGGAAAGCTCATGATCACATGGGAAGTGATACTGAAAAGCCTCGGAGAAGTGGGTGCCACTGTTCTTGTCATCCTCCTCGGTACGGTAGTCCTGGAGGTGATCCTTTACTTCGTCCTGATGAAATGGTTGAAGTATAAATACGCACTTCCCTTTATGCTGGTGGCACCGGCTATTGTTGGTCTTTGTGCCCTGGTTGTCTATCCTCTCATCTGGGAGTTCAGACTCTCTTTGACGAACATGGCGTTGAAGACATTTAGAAATCCATCTTTCATCTGGTTCAAGAACTATCTCAGAGTATTCACTGAACCGGTCCTTAAACAGAAAATGTTCTTCCCGCTGCTTGGACAGACCGTTTTATGGACATTCATAAATGTGTTCTTCCACGTGGCTGGAGGTTTGGCTTTGGCCTTGCTTCTCAATCGCCCGATGAAGGGCAAAGGTATCTATCGTACCATCCTCATTCTCCCCTGGGCTATTCCGCAGGTCATTGCGGTGCTTGCCTGGCGCGGAGAATTCAACTATGAATACGGATATTTCAATATTCTGATAACATCGATTGGTCTACAGCCTGTCAACTGGTTATCCACTCCAATTCCAAATTTCGTAGCAATGTGTCTCACTAATATTTGGCTGGGTATACCATTTATGATGGTCATCCTACTTGGTGGGTTGCAGAGCATCTCTGGAGAATACTATGAGGCCGCCGAGATTGACGGCGCGACAAGTTGGCAGAAGTTCAATTCAATTACGATGCCTCTATTAAAACCAGTGATGACGCCGGCCATTTTGTTGGGTACATTCTGGACCTTCAATAACTTCAATGTTCCATTCTTCATCAATCAAAATGAGTTGGAGAGTTCAGATATTTTGGTAACCGGACTATTCAGAGCGGCCTTCCAGTATAGCCGTTATGGTTTCTCGGCAGCATTTGCGTTTGTGATCTTTGCCCTGCTGCTCATTTATGCCATCTTCTATCTGCGCTACACTGGCAGTTTGAAAGGAGTGTACGAATCATGAGCGCAAAACAAACTACGATCGTACAGGAGAAAGAACCCAAACGCAGGAAACGCTCCTTCTTCTATGGAGGGCGTGAAGATTCTCCCTTCAAACGGATCTTAATCCATCTGGCTCTGATTCTTTGCTGTGTCGTGGCAGTGTACCCGGTACTGAGGGTGTTTACCGTATCCCTGCGTCCTGGAGACCGCCTGTTATCCACCGATATGTCGATCATTCCTCCAGACGCGACTTTTGAATCTTACCGTATCGTTTTATTTGATAAACCATTCCTGAGCTGGTTGTGGAACAGCCTCGCGATCACAATCGCCACGGCCATCATTGGCGTCATCCTGGCTGCCACATCCGCCTACGCGTTCTCGCGCTGGAAATTCCCAGGCAGAACGGTAGGGCTGGTATTCCTGTTGGCTACGCAAATGATCCCGGCCGCCATGCTGATGATTCCAATTTATATCCTGGCAATCAAATTGGGAATGGTGGGAACATATAAAGGCCTGGTCATCGCATATTGTGTATCAGCGGTGCCGTTCAGTATCTGGATACTCAAGGGGTACTACGACACCATCCCCATTGATCTTGAGGAAGCCGGACGTATCGACGGCGCATCGCAGATGCAGTCCTTCCGCTACATCCTGCTTCCCCTATCCACACCGGCGCTCGCTATTGTCTTCCTGTTCAATTTCACAACGGCTTGGAACGACTATCTGTTAGCGCGCGTTATGCTGGGCTCGCAGGAAAAACTCCTGACCTGGACACTGGGCATCCAGCGTCTGCAGGGACAATTTCAGACGCAATGGGGTCAATTCTCCGCGGCATCCATCCTGGTGATGATCCCCGTGGTGATCCTGTTCCTGTACTCGTCCAAGTGGCTCATCAGCGGTTTGACGATGGGCAGCGTCAAAGGATAGCAACTTCACTCGAAGAGGCATCTTCGATCTCTCCAAAGAACCCCGTGACCTACAAGTGATCGGGGTTCTTTCCCTAAAATGGAGGAAAAGTAAATGAGCACAAAATATCGCTTGTTAACCATTTTGGTGCTGATAACCTTTATGTTATCTGCCTGTTCGCAAGAGGCGATACCGGCTGCAACCCAGGCAACATCATCCACTACTTACGCGGATGACGTTCTGTATGTGAACCTGGTCTGGCATCAGCACCAACCGCAGTATTACAAGGATGCGGATGGCATCTACACCCGTCCATGGGTGCGTGTACACGCCACCAAGGACTACTATGACATGGCAGCCACAGTTGCCAAGTATCCCAATGTGCACGTGACCTTCAACCTGACCCCTGTCCTCATCGAACAGTTGAATGACTTTGTTGACAACAGCGCCAAGGACAAATACTGGGTTCTGTCAGAGGTGCCGGCGGCGGAACTGACGGATGAACAGAAATCTTTCATCCTGACCCGCTTTTTTGACGCCAACTGGGATAACATGATCCGGGTTCACCCTGGATACAAACGATTGCTTGATCTGCGCGGCGGCAGCACTGATGAAGCAATAGCCAAGGCATTGACCACTTTCACCGAGCAGGACTTCAGGGATTTGCAGATCTGGTTCAACCTGGCCTGGATCGATCCGGATGAACTGGCAAAAGAGCCTTTGAAGTCACTTGTGGATAAAGATCACGACTTTGCCGAGTCCGATAAAGCGATCCTTTTCGGCGAAGTTGAAAGGATCATGGCTCAGGTCATCCCCATCCATAAACAATTACAGGAACAGGGACAGATCGAGGTCATCACCACTCCGTTGGCTCACCCGATCCTGCCCTTGATCTACAACTCGAACGAAGCCGCTGTTGGCAACCCCGACGCAGAATTGCCCACGAAATACACATATGTACAGGATGCCATTGCCCAGTTGAACCAGAGCGTGGAGATCTATAAAGAAACATATGGAGTCGATCCCAGAGGTATGTGGCCGGGAGAAGGCGCTGTTTCACAGGATATTGTCCCGCTGGTGAGCAATTCTGGATACACCTGGATGGCATCCGGTGAGCAGGAACTGGCTGCTTCGCTTGGTATTGGTGATTTCACACGTGATTCCAATGATACCGTCTTACAGGCTGACCAGCTCTACCGCCCATACTTTGTGGAAGGCCGTGCTGATGGACCAATCCAGGGAGGAAAGGTGATGATGGTCTTCCGCGATTCAGTCATCTCTGACAAACTTGGATTCACCTACTCACAGACTCCGGGTAAACAAGCTGCTGATGACGTGATGCAGCGTCTGGAAAATATCCGTGCTGAGCTAAAGGCTGAAGGTGCCACCGGTCCGCACCTGGTGAGTATCATCCTCGACGGTGAGAACGCCTGGGAGTATTACCCCAACGACGCCAAGGATTTCCTGAATGCGCTTTACCAGGATCTGTCTGAGAGCACAACCGTAAAGACCGTGACCCCATCAGAATACCTGGAAATGTTCCCTGAACAGGAATCGCTTCCCGCCCTGTTCTCAGGCGCCTGGTTCAGCCAGAACTACGATACATGGATCGGCGAGCCAGAAGAGACTTTGGCCTGGAACTACCTGGGTAAAACCCGCAAGTTCCTGGCGGAATATGAGACTGGCAAGAAAACACCTCCTTCTGAAGAGGCTCTGAAGCAAGCCTTCCAGTACATGTACTTTGCCGAGGGTTCGGATTGGTTCTGGTGGTATGGTGCCGATCAGGATTCAGGCAATGACAGTTACTTTGATGAAGGTTTCCGCTCACTACTGGCAAAAGTGTATGAATCGCTTGGTGAACCAGTGCCAACTTATGTGAGGGTACCGATCATTGCGAAGGCAGTGGTTACCACCACACAGGAATTCACAGCTTCGTTTACACCCACTATCGACGGCAGCGCCGGAGCAGGTGAGTGGGACAGTGCCGCGTACTATCCGTTCGCGGGGGGAGTGCAGGCCAGTGCAGACGATGTTGCCAGTGGCTTCTACTTCGGCGTGGATGGCAAGAATTTGTATCTGCGTTTGGATGGACTATCCGCTCTGAGCAGTCTTACAGACGGCACAGCAGGTTTCTACATTGCTGCGCCGCAAGCAGAGAAATCGAACGCCATCACCCGGCGCTCAGTGGATTCTGAAAACCCCTTCCTGCTAGGTTTCAACGCAACCCACCTCATCGAGGTGGATCTGGCCGCAGACACCGGGTCTGTTTACAACGCCACCTCCTCGGATTGGATTGCCGGAGAAGGTGCAGTCACCATTGCCAAATCAGGTTCTACGCTTGAAGTTTCGATTCCGTTGAGCGTGTTCGGAGAGCTGCAATCAGGTGATACGATGAAGCTGGCATCGGTTGTCAGTTCAGGCGACCGCGACTTGCAGGCGCTGCCGGATGGAGGCCCCGGGCAGATCATCCTGCCGGACCTCGGCAACGTGACCACGATTTTGGATGTTGTTGATCCCGGCGGTGACGATCACGGCCCCGGCACATATACGTATCCAACCGACACGGTGTTCACTCCGGGAGTGTTCGACATTGTTGATTTCAAAGTGGGTGTGAGCGAAACTGATATCGACTTCGCTTACACGTTTGCAGGTGAGATCACTAACCCCTGGAGTTCGGGAAGCAATCTCTCACTGCAAACGCTTGATGTTTACATCGACAAGGATCCAGGTGCATCCACGGGTTCACGGGTGCTCCTGCCCGGGCGCAATGCGTCTTTGGCTGCCGGCAATGGCTGGGATTACGCGGTTTGGGCTGAAGGTTGGACTCCGGGCATATTTGCTCCCGATCCCACTACACTAGAAGCAAAGTCTGTAGCGGGTGCAAGCTTTAAGATCATTGTCAACACTGCCAAATCAACCATCACCCTACGGGTACCACGTGAAGTGTTCGGTGAGGGAGATCCCACGCAGTGGGGGTACCTGGCTGTTGTGCTTTCTCAGGATGGTTATCCAAGCGCGGGTGTCTGGCGCGTGCGTGATGTCCAGAGTCAGGCTGCGCAATGGCGCATCGGAGGCGGCGTGGACGGCGTGACCAACCAGACCAGGATCATTGACATGGCCTGGAGCGATACCGCAACCACCCAGGAGCAGATGCTGTCCACCTTCACACCGAGTACGGCAGAAATTGATGCACTGACAGCGGATGATTTCCCGATCCTTCAATTGATCACAATCAAGTAATAAAACAAGCAATGGACAACGAGTCCTGCCATGTCACCGGCGGGACTCGTTTATTTCTTTGGTGAATTGAGATATACTTAGTGTCCTTGAGGTGGTCATGCTAGTGAATGAAGAAGACACCAAGTCTAAAAATCTAAAGATCATTTCTTCCCGAAAAACCATTGAATACGTCCTGCCGGATGGTCGGGTAATCACCGGCACCAGAGGCGCGACGCTTTTGGAGCTGTTGAAAGATCTCCCTGAATGGGAAAATCCACCGATCATGGGCGCAATCGTCAATGGGGAGTTGAGAGAATTAACCTACACAATAGAAATGGATGCGCGTGTGCGGCCAGTAACAATGGCTGACGATGACGGTGCCCGTATCTACCGCCGATCCGCCACCTTTCTCCTCGAAGCAGCTTTTGAAGAATTGTTTCCGCAAAATTCCATGAAACTTGACCACTCGGTTTCGGCTGGTGGTTATTACTGTGAAGTCACTGACCGGGATCCACTTACTCTTGCTGATTTGAAAGCGTTGGAAAAGCGTATGCAGGAGCTGGTTGATCTTGATCTCAAGTTCAAAAAGAAAAGCGTTCCCATCAAAGAAGCAGTGGAGTATTTTGAGTCCAAAGGCTTGACCGATAAGGTGCAACTGCTTAAATATCGACAGAAAGACTACCTTGTCCTGTACCAGCTTGGCAACCACCAGGATTACCACCATGGTTACATGCTACCATCAACCGGTTTTGTAAAATGGTTCACATTGAATGTGGCGGGTGATGGATTTATTCTGAACTTTCCAAGGCGGAGTTCGCCTACACAGATCCTGCCCAAGACCAAATATCCCAAACTCCTGAGCACTTTCAGGCAATACGGAAATTGGTTGAACCGTCTTGGGATAGAATCTGTGGGTTCATTGAATGATGCCAATGCCAGGGGCAAGCTGCGCGAGGTAATTCTCATCTCTGAAGCGCTTCACGAGCTGCAAATTGCGGATATCGCCCAGCACATTGCCGACCGCTCTGAAGAGGCGAGGATCATCCTCATCGCCGGTCCGTCTTCCTCCGGAAAGACCACGTTCTCCAAACGTCTGGCCATCCAACTTCTCGCACAGGGTTTTTCTCCATTCCCACTGGAGATGGATAACTATTTTGTCGACCGCGAGCAAACCCCAAAAGACGAGAATGGCCAGTACAATTTTGAGTCACTCGGTGCTATGGATACTCACAAGTTATCTGGGGACCTGAAACGCTTGATTGACGGTGAAGAAGTTCAATTGCCTCACTACAATTTCAAAGAAGGTAAGCAGGAAAAAGGGGAGACTGTAAAGCTGACTCAGGATCATCTACTCATTCTGGAAGGTATCCATGGTCTCAATCCTAATCTGTTGCCGGATATCCCATCATCGTCAACTTTCAAGGTGTACGCATCCTGCCTGACGCAATTGAACCTTGACCGGTACAACCGCATCTCTACTACGGATACTCGTCTGATCCGACGTATTTTACGCGATGCCAGAGAACGCGGCTACACAGCACAACAAACGATCGCGCGCTGGGACTCGGTGACTCGCGGCGAGAAGGACTACATCTTCCCATACCAGGAGAACGGCGATAAGCTGTTCAACTCAGCGCTGGTGTATGAGCTATCAGTCCTCAAACCGTTAGTGGAGCCTTTGCTGCGTCAGGTTGTTTATGGAACCATGGAATACGTGGAAGCCAAACGCTTGTTGGCCATGTTGGAGTGGTTCCTGCCTGTGGATACTGAACTGATTCCGGACAATTCCATCCTGCGCGAGTTTGTGGGAGGATCGATCCTGGCCGGTTTCAAACTTTGGGATAGTCAAACGTAATGCGAAATGTAGAAAAAAAGACTGACGAGGGTTTCTCGTCAGTCTTTTTGGTTATCCATGCACCAGTTTGTTCTTGAAGAGCTTACCCAGTCGGGCGATCCCTTCATTAATAACCTCTGGCTTACAGCAGGAGAAGTTCAAGCGCATCGTGTTTTGACCTTCGCCGGTAGAATAGAACGAAGTTCCGGGTACAAAGGCTACTTTCTGTTTGAGAGCCTCAGGCAAGAGTTCTGTAGAGTTCAGGTTCTGAGGTAGTTTTACCCAGAGGAAAAGGCCACCCTGCGGACGTGTCCAGGTAACGCCGTCGGGCATGTTTTCTTCCAGCGATTCGAGCATGGCATCGCGGCGGGTGCGATAGGTTTCCTGGATGAGAGTGACGTGTTTGTCCAGAAAGCCGTGCTGGCTGACCTCGTGGGCAACAATCTGGTTGAAGGTGGATGTATGCAGGTCAGTGCCCTGTTTGGCAGTGATCAACTTGGAAATGACTTCAGTGGGGGCGATGACCCAGGCCAGACGGATACCGGGTGCCAGGATTTTGGAGAAGGTGCTCAGATAGATGACATTGCCGGTGTAATGACCATTCTTCTCGCGGATATTGGAATCGAGCAATTCAACCGCAGGCAGATGCTCGCCTTCGTAACGAAGTTGACCGTATGGATCATCTTCAATGATGGGCACACCGTATCGATCAGCCAGCTCCACTAATTTTTGGCGGCGTTCCAGCGACAGGGTGACGCCAGTGGGGTTTTGGAAGTTTGGCAATACATAGATGAATTTTGGACCGGTACGCAGTGCTTCTTCCAGGGCGTCTGTGTTCATGCCATAGTTGTCGCAGGGAACAGGCACATATTCAGCGCCGTAGGCATTCCAAGCCTGCAGCGCGCCAACATAGGTGGGCAATTCCACCAGAACACGGTCACCTCGGTTGATGAAGATCTTGCCGAGCAGGTCAAGTGCCTGCTGCGAGCCGGAGGTGATGAGGATATTACTGGCGTTCACGCCGATACCAATTCGATTGGTATGCCGGGAGATCATCTCGCGCAAAGGCAAATAACCGTCTGTGGAGCCATATTGCAGTGCCTGGGCGCCATTGTGATCAAGTACATAATTACAGGCACGTTTGAATTCTTCCACCGGGAATACATCAGGAGCGGGCAGTCCGCCGGCAAACGAGATGACATCCGGCTCTTCCGTAAGCTTCAACAATTCACGGATGGCAGAGCCTTTCATCTGTTTCGTACGCTGAGCGTAACGATTATCCCAAGGTGTTTGCATATTCCAACTGTCTCCTTATGAAAGATTTATCTTGCTTATTCTCATCGATACTCGATCACGATCTGATCATAGTTTCGGGAAACGGCTAACGACGACGGCTGGAGTGGGAAGGTTGATGCGGTCTCCCTGGGTCAGGTCTGAAGGAGCTTTGCCGGCCTGTTTGGGTGCGCCTTGGAAGATGGCGATGGGTGTGCCTTCCACAGCGGTTTTGAGATCGACGTATGCCTGGCCGGTAAGGAAACCTTCCTTATCCACTGCGCAGCTTGTGACGACTCCAACGACCTTGCCCTTGGCATCTACAACGGGATCGGCATTGTGAGCCATACGTATACCCTTTTCATTGAAGCGGAAGCGGATCACTACACCTTCACGTTTGGCTTCGCGTGCGATATAGGCGCTGCGTCCAATGAACCAGGGCTTGTATGTCTTGACGTAAGAACCAAATCCTGCCTCAGCAACGCCGAAGTTCATTTCACCGCCCATCTCGTGTCCGTAGAGGGGCAGACCGGCTTCGGTGCGCAGGCTGTCGCGTGCGCCCAGACCGCAGGCTTTGGCACCCAGCGGTTCGCCAATTTTAAGGATGGCATTCCATAATTCAGTTGCCTTCTCAGGATGAACGAAGAGTTCAAAGGCCATCTTCTCGCCAGTATATCCAGTTCTGGAGACAACCATGTCGAAACCACCTACAACCGCTTCGCACAATTGGGTGCGTTTAAGGGCTTTGATGCGTTTGGTGGTTGCTGCGTCGCAGCCAAGAGCCAGCAGGATATCACGTGATTTGGGACCTTGCAGCGCGATATCCACACGCATATCTTTTCCTTCTTTGGGATCGCGCAGGTTGCGCAGCACCAAGTTTCGACCAAAGGCTTTCACCCAGGGTTGTTCCGCGTCCACCATCACCTTTCCTTCGCGAACAACGTTCAGCCAGGCCCAATCCTTGGCATCATTGGAAGCGTTGACGACAACCAGGTACTTCTCTTCGCCGCGGCGATAGACAAGGGTGTCATCGATCACGTTGGAGTTGGGATCCAGAAAATGGGTGTAGCAGGATTCACCCACTTCAAGTCCGCGGATATCATTGCCGCAGACACTGTCAAGGAAGAGTGCGGCATCAGGCCCTTCAGCTTGAAGGACACCCATATGAGCGACATCAAACAACCCGGCTGCCTCACGGCAGGCGAGATGTTCTTCAACCACGGAAGTGTACCAGACGGGCATTTCCCAACCGGCGAAGGGAATAATCTTGGCTCCCATGGCCTTGTGGGCTTCATATAGCGGAGTGCGGTGCAGTTCTGAGCCTTCTGGTTCGTTCCAGGTGAATTCAGAGAGAGCTGAACCTTTGCCTGGTTTCTGACCGATGAAATATGGTTTTTCAGCGCAGATTGCGTCACCGGTGCTCTTAGTGATCGCTTCTCCCTTGGATTCCTCGATAAGGATGGGGCCGGGAATGCGGCGGGGCATATCTTCATCGAAAGCGATATAACCATCGGAAAGGTCGCGCAGGAAGGTGGCAGCAAGCCCAAAGTCCTCACGCTTGAGCGAGAAGCGATACAGCTTGGCATCCACATGGGTGACGAAACCTGCTATCTCTTTCAATGGTGTAACAAGGTTGGTGGGAGCAGTAGCCCCCTTGGCGAGGGCTTCAATGGAGGTGCTGAAAACATAGTTGGCGAAGTGATCCACTTTCTCGCCGTGAATATCAAGGGCGACCCACTCTGATTTGGCGATGGGTTGGTCCTCAACCGAGTAGAAATGCGGATAGCCAAACGTGGGAGTCTCTACATCCATGCCTGCGGCTTGCGTAAGCAGACTGACGCGTTTGCGGACATCCTGAAGCACTTTGAAATCGACCTTGGCGCGGATGATGGGACCCTGACGGGTCTCCACCGTATACGGCTTGGTGGAAAGCAGCAGGTCGGCAATGATATCGGCCACTTCGACCATTTCTTTTTCTTTAAGTCCGCGTTGGGTCATCCAGGGCGTACCATAGCGCACACCGCTGGCAAATAGGGCAGTCTTGTCACCCGGGATGGTGTTGCGATTCAAGACGATACCTGCCACATCCAGGATCCTGGCAGCGATATCGCCGGATAATGGAGTGCCATCTGGGCCAACAATGGTTTTACAGTCAATGTTGCCAAGATGGGTGTTTGTGCCACCAAAAGGAACGCGCAAGCCGCGTTCGATCAAGCGCTTGGTCAACACGTCGCAGTTCTTGATGATCTGCTTTTGCAAATCTTTGAATTGCTGGGATTTGGCCAGTTTGAAAGTGGTGGCCAGTGCGGCAAAGGCGTGTACGTGAGGTCCACCCTGTTCACCGGGGAAAACACCCTTATCGATCTTCTTGGCAAGAGCGGAGTCAGTGGTGAGGATGCAAGCGCCGCGAGGTCCGCAAAGCGTTTTGTGAGTGGTAAATGTGATGATATGAGCGTGGCCTACCGGCGAGGGAATGGCGCCGCCCGCGATGAGTCCGGCGATATGCGACACATCAGCCAGGAGATAAGCACCCACGCTATCGGCGATCGCCCTGAAGCGGGCAAAATCGGGCACCCAGGGATAAGAGGAATAACCGCAGATGATGATCTTGGGTTTGTTCTCGGTTGCCAGCGCCTGCACCTGATCGTAATCGATCTGCTCAGTGGTTGGATCGACGTTGTAATGAATGACCTTGAAGAGCTTGCCAGAGCGGTTGACAGAGGATCCGTGGGTGAGGTGGCCGCCATGCAGCAGGTTCATACCCAGGATGGTGTCGCCCGGTTCAACCAAAGCGGTATAAACCGCATTGTTTGCCGGCGCGCCGGAGAGCGGCTGCACGTTCACAAAGATCTGGTCAGCCGAGAATTTGTCTGTGGCGAAAGCCTCGGCGCAACGTCGGCGGGCAAGCGACTCGACGATATCAGCGTACTCAACACCTTTGTAGTAGCGCGGGTCGGCGTAGCGTCGATAATCAGCCAGACGGGCAGGGTAATCAAGGATCTCTGCCTCCGTCATGGTGCGCATTGCTTCGTCGGGATAGCCTTCCGCATAGATGTTCTGGAAGACTGAACCCAGCGACTCGCGTACTGCAACAGGTGCCGTTGATTCTGATGGTATGAGGATCAGTTTACGGATCTGTCTCTCCGCTTCGTGCAGGATCAGTTCGTTAACCTCGGGATCGATTTCAGCCAGTTTCCCGTGAAAGAGAAAATCATTCATTGTCATTCTCCTCGCTCTTTGGAAAAAATAAAAAACCACTCCTGATGTTTGTTAAACATCTTTGAGTGGTTTTTGTATGTCTCAATTCTCTCATTCGTGACTCAGAGCCAGACCATATCCACAAGAATAGTGAAAATCGGTGAAGCCTTGGTGGCGAAGCACATCCATTTTAACCCGAGGTGAAATTTGGGTCAAGGTTCATTCCTCGGATGATAAGAGAACTCTAACTTATTTCATTTCCTGGTTCAGCCAGCCGACCATCACTTTCAACACGTCTGCTTTCTCGGGCTCATTGTGCAGTTCATGATAGTAGCCATCGTATTCCTTGTACGTAACCTTGTTGAGTGGTGCTGCAAGTGCAAAAGCCTTGGTCTTGGCCGGGTTGACTAGGCGATCAGCAGTGCCCTGCATGAGCAGCAAGGGCAGCGGGAATTCTGCGGCGTGTTCAACGCAGTAATCGCCGTTGGTGAACATATCCAAAGCGAGGCGTGGGGAAATGAACGGATGGACAAGGGGATCAGCCTGGTATTTGGCGACAACTTCAGGATCCCTTGCCAGACCCGTTACGTCCAGAGTATTGTTGATTTTTGCTGAAGGAGCCAGCTTGTAGAGGACTTTGGTGAGCATCATCAGCGCGGGCGGAAGCGGGTTGGCAACGCCCAACCCGGGACTAGTGGCAATGACGCCTTTCAACTCTGGCTTGCGGGTGAGCCCATAGTAAAGCACCAGGTTGCCGCCCAGACTATGTCCATAAAGGAAAGTGGGAACCTTGGGGAAATGTTCCCTGGCATTCTGGATGTTGTGACTGATGTCTTCCATCATGGCATCATTTGAGGTGGAAAAACCGCGAATGCCGTCGGATTTACCGTGACCGCGCAGGTCGAAACCAGTCATGGCATAACCGGCATCGGTGAAAGCTTTGGCTACGTGTTCATAGCGGCCGATGTGCTCGCCCAATCCATGCACCAGGGCGATAGAGGCTTTCACCTTGCCATCAGGCGTCCATTCCTTGGCGTAGAGGTTCAAACCATCCTTTGTCTTCCATGAAAATTCCTTTTGTTGCATATGAACTCCTTGAGTAAAGATTGCCTTTCAACTTCGTTTCAAGTCACTTATAATCATTTCAACCAGCAAGATTAAGTGTATTCATTTTCGGTAAAACTTCAAGAAAAATCGTGTGAAAGAAGAGATCAATGCCTGATTGGAATTCACTATTCAAGGAAAAGGCAAATCGATGGGAAGATCCCTATGAGGATGTCGTCAAACTCGCCGATTCTGGTTGCCTTGAAACAGGAGCCCTGATCCTTGACCTGGGCAGCGGAGCCGGCAGGCACCTCAAGTTCCTGGAGAGTCGGGAATACAGGGTGGTGGGCATGGACCTGGCGCCCATAGGATTGCAGGTGACGAAAGAAAAGCTGGCCGAAAGCAAACTCGAAGCCATGTTGAATCAGGCGGATATGTCCGTCGCTCTTCCGTACAAGAGGAATTCATTCGATTGTGTTGTGAGCATCCATGTCATCTTCCATAATCAAAGAAGGAAGATTCAATCAACGCTGGCGGAGATAAACCGCGTTCTCAAACCAGGTGGGATTTTACTGGTTACATTCAATTCTGCATTCAGCGGGCGCTGCGGAAAGGGCATCAAATTGGAAGATGGAACCTGGCTGCCAGATATCGGTATCGATCGTGGTATTCCTCATCACTTTTCATCGTTTACTGACATGGCTGGCCTGATGGAAGAGTTCAAAGTGACAAACGTACGGCTTGAAGAGAGCGTTAAAGACGGCGCGGTCAGTTCGCATTGGGTGGTCACTGCGCAAAACATCAAGTAATGGAGAAAGTCATGGTAAACAAACAACCTGCGCAAGGCACTAACGATAACAGGCGACCAGGATGCAGCACAACCCTGGCATACATTGGTTGGACGATCTGGGTGGTGATCATATCCGCAGCCGACCTTTACTGGAATTGGATGACGGAGCAGATTCTTTTTGAATCCTCTCAAACAGCGAGCGACCTGCGCTGGCTGAACCATATCATCTTCATGGCGCTTCTTTTCATACCCCTGTTGGTGGGATTTTTCACAACCAGAACGCCTCGCTTGAAGAATACACTTCAGGTGTGGATGCTCGCAGCGGGCTTTTCGCTGGCGGCTTTCCCTGCCAAACGTCTATGGGTCACATATCAGCAGGAGACCACCGTTCTGATGATGCTATCCATGCTCATCTTTGTGGGCGGATTGTACTTTTTTCAACGCAGGCATCCTTCCACGATTGCAGTATCAAAGAAAAATTCCTCCTGGGGTGGACTGGCAGTGATGATCGCGGTCGCGATGGCCTTCCCGTGGTTTCTGTGGGGTGCATTGGGTTCTCTGAATGATACGGTGCTTTACCTGTGTCTGGGTGTTCTGTTTGGTTACTTCACCGTGATGGTCCTGTATCCGTACTTCTTTGACCGCGACCAGAACAATGCTGGTGAACCACGAGTGGGCGATTTTCTTTTCAATGGATTTGTGGTGGCCATCTTTTTCGTTCTCACGATCACGGGATTGGGACAGAACGGGTCGCAGCCCTTGCTCCTGATCACACTGCCCTTGAGCGGATTTGTGACAGCTTTCTTTGCCATCACCACACGTGATACCCGCGGACGGGGAAAGATCATCGTCGCTGTCCTGGCGGCGCTGGGGCTTGTGCTGCCTCTTCTCTGGTTCGATATGGATGAACTTTTCCTGCTCATCGCTGGTTCTCCTGGCGAGGCTTTGGATTGGGCGATGCGGGCAGCCTGGTCGAATTTCAGTGTTTCGATGCTTGTCCTGGTCATCAACCTGATCAATTTAAAGAAAGTAAGCAAGATCAAGATCAACCGCAAGGTGAACCTCATCCTATCGGGGATTATGCTCAGTGGACTGGCGGTGGTGTACTTTCTATTTGGTCAGCCGGGTTTTTTCGGTGAGAAAGTGTTCATCGTGATGAACGAACAGGCGGATTTGACTGAAGTGGCCAGGATAACCGACCAATCTGAGAGACGACAGGCAGTTTATGATACTTTGGTGGCTACTGCTGAAGAGAGCCAGGTTTCACTACAGGAAAAATTGGATTCCTGGCATGTGAAATACACTTCCTATTATCTGGTCAATGGCATTGAAGCTGATCTCAATCCATTCCTGCGCATGTTCGTGGAAAGGCGGGGAGATGTAGCACGTGTGCTCGACAGCCCGCAACTGCGTCCGCTGCCGGATCCCATTACCTCAGAGAACTCTTCACCAACGACCAAGCCTGAAGGCACAACATGGAATCTTGCGCTCATTTGTGTCGACAAGGTCCAGTCAGAGTTGAGCATCAGCGGTGAGGGGATCATCATTGGTCAGACCGATACGGGAGTTGACGGCAGACATCTGGAACTGGTGGATTCGTACCGAGGGCTCGACAGTTCGGATGACTACAATTGGCTAGATCCCTGGTACGATTCACCATATCCCTCAGATGTGGTTGGCCACGGAACGGCAACGTTGAGTGTAATCACCGGGAAAGAGATCGGCATTGCACCCGGTGCTGAATGGATGGGCTGCGTGAACCTGGGGCGGAACCTGGGCAACCCCGCCCATTACCTGGACTGCATGCAGTTCATGCTTGCCCCATACCCGCACGGCGGTGACGCGTTCACCGATGGTGATCCGGCTCAGGGGGCAATGATCGTGAACAACTCCTGGGGATGCCCGCTGGCTGAAGGCTGTGATTCTGCGACATTTCAGTCAGCAGTGGAAGCCATGGAAACCGCCGGCATCTTCATGTCGGTGGCTGCCGGTAATACCGGTTATTATGGCTGCAGCACCATCGGTGACCCGTTGGCGATCTACGCAGACGTATATACGGTTGGTTCAGTTGACTCTGAAGGCAACCTGTCTGAATTCAGCAGCCTGGGTCCTGTAACTGTGGATGGCAGCGGACGTATCAAACCTGACCTGCTCGCCCCCGGGCAGGATATTGTCGCCGCCTTTCCTGATAACCTGTACACAACTATGAGCGGAACTTCGCTGGCTGCACCGCATGTGACTGGTGTGGTAGCATTAATGTGGTCGGCAAACCCCAACCTGATCGGCAACATCGATCTGACCCGGGCGATTTTAGATGAAACCGCGGCACCCTACACTAGAACTCTTCCTGATTGCGTGACCGATGCAAGCATTCCCAATGACGCTGCCGGATATGGCATCGTGGATGCGTACGCGGCAGTTCAAAAAGCCTTATCGTTAAAATAGAGCGGTTGAGCATAACCATTTTGAAATGTAGGTGTTTTTCTTTATGAAAACGGTCCCCGAAGAGACCATGACCGAAATCACTGAAGAAAACGCAGTCGCCAGAGCCAGTCAGGGAGACGCTGAAGCGTTCAGTTTCTTGTATGAGCGCAACGTCACCCGTATTTACAACTACATATACTACCGTATTGGCTCTGAAGCTGATGCCGAGGACCTGACGGCGCGTGTTTTTTACCGGGCGTTTGGGCACATCAACACCTATGTGGAAAAGGGTGTGCCTTTCTCGGCCTGGTTGTACCGGATCGCTCACAACCTCATTGCGAATTACCACCGCGACAGCCACAGGCGCCGTGAGGTACCCCTGGAAGATCAACCCGAGATGCCGCATCAGGCGGATCATCCCGAGAGCGCGTTGGTAAAGAGCCAGGAAGTGGAATTGCTGTTAACGGGTATCCGCCGCTTGACTGCTGACCGGCAGCAACTGTTGATCTTGAAATTTGTTGAGGATTATTCAAATGCCGAGATCGCTGAGATCATGGGCAAAAGCGAAGGCGCCATCAAGAGCCTGTACCATAGGGCTCTAATCGCTTTGCGAGTTGAAATGAACAAAATTGGTTACCAATTGGAAGAGTAACCGTTTTTTTGGGAGAAGATGGATGGAATATCCGAAAGACTTTGTCGAAGGCGGCAAAATACTAAACCTGGAGCACTCGCTGGCAAAGAACCTTAAACCAGTTCGGCCAGACCCTGTTTTCATCAGTTCGTTGAGGCAGAAATTATCTTCAGGACCAGCGACGCTGTTGGAACGGCGTCATGATTATTTTGGGTTTCTGGCTCTTGGATTAGGCCTTGTCATTACCGCTTTAATCGTGTTGATGTTCAGACGCTCCCGGTAAGAAATCTGAACCTGCATCTAAATCACAGGGTGGATAGTTTTTCTTTTAATGCATAAGTGGAAGGTTCCACTAGAGAAGAACCATCCGGAAAAACGATTGTCGGTACGCTACGGTAGCCGCCAGTGATATCTTCAACGATGGCTGCTGCCTCGGGGTCGCGATCGATGTCAATCCACAAAAATTCGATCTTGTTTATCTCAAAGTATTCGCGCACCCTGCGCGTATCACCGCACCATGAAGTGCCATAAAGTATTATCTTGTCAGTGGCCATATTATTCCTTTTTCATGGATTGCTAAATATCAAGAGATTCTTCTCTAATTTTATCTTGTTAATTACTAATCTGTATCCAATACCTCCGCGTTATCAAAGGTTATGTTAAAATCGCAATGATGAAAGAGCGCATTGTATTCATGGGTTCTCCCGACTTTTCCGTGCCAATCCTAAAGGGACTAGCCGAACAGTATAACGTTGTAGGGGTTGTCAGTCAGCCGGACCGGCCTTCCGGGCGTGGACAGGTGATGACACCTCCTCCTGTTAAGCAATTAGCCGTTGAACTAGGCATTCCGGTGATGCAGCCGGTGAAACTCAAACTCCCCGAAGCTTTTGAACAACTTACCAACTGGCAGCCGGATATGATCATCGTGGCGGCTTTTGGACAGATATTACGGCAGAATGTGCTTGATTTGCCGCGTCTGGGCTGTGTGAACGTGCACGCTTCTTTCTTACCCAGGTGGCGGGGAGCGGCGCCCATCCAGGCAGCCATTTGCGCGGGGGATGAGAAGACCGGCGTATCTATCATGCGCATGGATGCCGGTGTGGATACCGGTCCGGTATTCTATCAAGCCGATAAGGCCATTCAACCAGATGACACAGCTGACAGCCTCAGCAAGCGGCTGTCATTGTTGGGAAGGGATACATTGCTCTCAGTACTTCCTCGGATCATCAATGGAAACCTCGAGGCCAGACAACAGCCAGAGGAAGGCGCAACATATGCTTCGATGCTGAAGAAGGAAGATGGCCATTTGGATTGGTCTGCAAGTGCTGAGGTTCTCGAACGCAAGGTACGTGCCTTCAATGACTGGCCTGGAACATTCACCTTCTGGAAAGGGCAGATGCTCAAAGTACGATCTGCCAAAGTCGTGCCCGGAAAGGGCAGCAATGCCGGAAAACACTTCATCCACCAATCCGCACCTGCCGTGTTGACAGGTGAAGGTGGTCTGGTATTGCTTGAGGTTCAACCCGCAGGGAAGAAATGGATGAGCGGTCGTGATTTTCTCAACGGCAATGCTGATTGGGAAAGCTTTTCAGCAACCGGAGATACTTTCATTGACTGAACAACCCATCCGTTTTCTTTGTTTTGGTATGGGGGCAATTGGGACTTATATTGGCGGGAGCCTGGCAGCAGTTGGATACCCGGTGAGCTTCCTGGAGCGTCCAGAGACAGCCAGGACACTGGCGAACAAGCCATTATCGGTCAATACCCCATTCGGAACAAAGACTGTCAAGGATTATCCTGTTTTTCATTCCCTGAAGGATGCCATGAAGGCATCCAAATTCGATGTAGCGTTATTGGCTGTGAAATCCTTTGACACACAGAGCGTGTTGGACGACATTCGGCCGTTCGCCAAAGAGTTCCCGACCGTGCTCTGTTTGCAGAACGGCGTGGAAAACGAACCTTTATTGGAAAGTCTGCTCGGAGCTGGAAAGGTGATCGGAGCATCGATCGCAACCGCAGTGGGCAAGGCGGGCCCGGGTGACGTGTTCGTGGAGAAGATGCGCGGCCTGGGCATTGAATCCGGGAACCCGCTTTCAACGGCTTTGATCGAAGCTTTCAACAAGGCTGACCTGAATGCCAGGGGATACGCCAACCGGGAGGACCTTAAATGGTCCAAAATGTTGACGAATCTGCTGGGTAACGCCACCTCGGCCATCCTGAATTGGACGCCCGCGCAGGTGTTTTCCGATAAAGATGTATACAGTATAGAACTGCGTCAGATCCGTGAGACAATGGCAGTGATGAAAGCACGCGGCATCCATCTGGTGAACCTGCCGGGCACTCCCATCGCGCCGTTGATTCGGGTGATGCAATATACCCCGGCCTTCGTCAGTCAGCCGTTGAGTTACCTGGCGATGGGCAAGGGCCGCGGCAAGAAGATGCCGTCCTTCCACATTGACCTGTATCATGGGCAGACACGCTCAGAGGTGACCTATCTGAACGGAGCGGTCGTGCGTGCGGCGGCTGAATTGGGGTTGCGCGCACCGGTGAACCGGGGTTTGACAGAGATCCTGGAGAAACTGGCCTCGGGGAAGATACAGATATCTGAGTTTGCAGATCAGCCGAAAAAACTATTCTCGTCCATCGAGGTTTACGAATGAGTGTGCCCGCCTGGATCAAAGACAGCATTTTCTACCAGATCTTTCCAGACCGGTTCTGTAATGGTGATAGAAGTAACGACCCGGCAAATGTGGTTGCCTGGGAAGCCAAGCCGACGATCCTGGGGTTCCAGGGTGGCGACCTGCGCGGGGTGATCGAGCGTATGTATTATCTGCTCGATCTCGGCATCAACGCCATCTATTTCAATCCAATCTTTCTTTCCTCTTCCACACATCGCTACAATGCCGTGGATTATTTCCAGATCGATCCCAAGCTGGGCACAAAGAATGACTTTGATACACTATTGGATGTGGCGCACCGCAACCAGGTACGTATTGTACTGGACGGTGTGTTCAATCATTGTGGACGCGGTTTTTTTGCATTCAGTGATATCCTCGAGAATCAATCTCACTCCCCGTATGTGGATTGGTTCCACGTAAGGCAATTCCCGCTGGATGCTTATTCATCAGGTGATGCCTCCAATTATATTGGCTGGTGGAAATACAAGAGCCTGCCCAAGTTCAATACCGGCAACCCCGATGTACGCAATTATATTTTCAATGTTGCCAGATACTGGCTGGAACAGGGTATCGACGGCTGGCGCTTGGATGTACCCAACGAGATCGATGATGATGGATTCTGGGATGAATTCCGCAGTGTGGTCAAAACCACCAACCCGGATGCATATCTTCTGGGAGAGATCTGGGACGGCGACAGGCGTTGGGTGGGGGAGCACCATTTTGACGGCCTGATGCATTATCCTGTGAGAACATTGCTCATGGACTTGCTTAATGACGAAATCAAAGCTGCGGATTTCATGAGGGTTTCTCTCGACTGGTTGAATCATTATCCACTTGAAAACTCATACGCCATGTACACCACGTTGGGCAGCCACGATACTGAACGTGTTTTTTCTCTTCTTGAGAAGAGCATTGAAAAAACCCGTCTGGCTTTCTTCTTCCTGTTTACCTATCCGGGAGCTCCCGCAGTCTATTATGGTGACGAAGTGGGGATCGAAGGTGGAAAAGACCCTGAATGCCGACATACTTTCAACTGGGATGAATCCACCTGGAAGATCGAGCTGCGTCAATGGGTGAAAACCTTGATCCGGGTGCGCAAGGACCGCAACTCGTTGAGGCGTGGTGACTACCACCCTCTGCCTGTGAGTGGCGGCAACGTCCTTGCTTTTTCACGCACCGATGGCAAGGATAGTGTTGTGGTAGCAGGCAATGCCTCGGACCAGCGGGTAAAAGTAACGATCGACCTGGGCGAATGTCCGCTCAAAGATTTGCAATCATTGCGTAATCATTTGGGGACTGAAAGGGTTACAATCGAAAGTGAAAAGATAACTCTTGAATTGAACAGTTGGTGCGGTGTGATCCTGGGTCGTGAATGAGTTGAGGAGGAATAAATGGATGTGAATGATCAGAAAACCATTTCTTCTGCCGCCAGGGGTTGGGCGGTTTTCTTTTCTGTTCTCCTTGGTCTGACAATGCTGCTCGTTCTGCTTGCAGTGACGCTCAACTTCACGCTTTTTAATGCTGCCTTTTTCAAGAGCATTCTGGAAAAACAGGGACTCTATGAACAATTGCCACAATTGGCTGCCGAATCTGCCATCCAGAATGCCGTCTCACAGGAACAATCCGGCGAAGAAAATCACAACCTGGTGGCTTCAATGACCTCCGAGCAACTGGTCATACTCATCGATTCAGTTCTGCCGGCTGGTTATTTACAGGCCCAGATCGAGACAAACATCGATGCCGCATTCGACTTCGTGAACCTAAAGACCACCGGGCTGAACCTTGTGATCGATATGCAGCCTGTGAAGGAAAGACTCTTAAGCACCGAGGGACAGCAAGCGATCGTGGATTTTGTCAATTCGTTGCCTGAATGTACTGATGAGCAGGTACAGGCGATCATTCAATCGAAGAACAGTCAAAATACCTCCAGTGACGTGCCCATGTGCAAACCTCCTGAATCCTACATGGAGCAGGCACTACCTCAGATCCAGGCTTCTCTGCAGGATTTTGCAAGCTCAATGCCTGCGCAGATCAACTTGATGGAAAACCAATCACAGATCGTCACATTGACCTCATCTAAACCTTTCAGGGTTTACATGGGCTTGCGCTTTATCCTGTCTTATATACCGTTCATTGCCGGAGCCCTGGCTTTGTTCATTTTCTTGTTGACTTTAAGATCACCCAAGGCCATGTTCGCCTGTCTGGGGATACCCTTGCTGGTCAGCGGAATCATCGGTGGGCTCAGTTCAGCAGCGTTCCAATATGGCAGCAAAATCATGCTGCGATCCGCCCAGACAACCGGCACTCCATTTGATTCGATCATTCTTTCATCCATGGACGCATTCTTGCGTGAGTTCAGCATTTTTGGGTTGATCTTGTGCGGAGTGGCGATATTGTTGGGTGTGATCTTCTTGTTGATTTCAAGGAATGCCAAGAAGTAAAAGAAGAGCCCGGGAAACCGGGCTCATTTCTTGTTCTGTCGATATTTTTGCTGCCACTCGTAGAGGATGTTCAGGGCTTGCAACGGGGGCAGTGTGTTCAGGTCCAATTCTTTCAATTCATCCAATAAGGGATTGGTTTCGGGGAATAATGCCATCTGCTGTGTTGAAAGGCTTTCGATCTGGATGGTGGTTCCAGAGGTCGATTCCAATTGATGTAGCATCTCTGACGCGCGGAGGATGACCGGGCGAGGGATGCCTGCCAGTTGCGCCACGTGGATGCCGTAGGAACGGTCGGCGCCGCCGGGGACGATGCGGTGCAGAAAGACCACCTGATTGTCCGCCTCGCTCACGGCGACATTATAGTTACGCACCCCTGGTAACTGGCTGCTTAGTTGCGTGAGCTCATGGAAGTGGGTGGCAAATAGCGTACGCGAGCGCAGGTGCGGGTGGTTATGGATGTACTCGATCACCGCCCAGGCAATGGACAAGCCGTCATATGTGGAGGTACCGCGGCCGATCTCATCCAGGATGAGCAGAGACCGCGGAGAAGCGTGGTTGAGGATGTTCGCCGTCTCGATCATTTCCACCATGAAGGTGGACTGCCCGGCGTGGATCTCGTCCTGCGCGCCGATGCGTGTGAATATGCGGTCTACCAGGCCGATACGGGCCTTTGTGGCAGGCACAAAGCTGCCAATTTGCGCCATCAGTACAATCAAAGCGACTTGACGCAGGTAAGTGGATTTGCCGCTCATATTCGGTCCGGTGATGACGCGAATGACCTCGCCTGGTTCGAAGATCATGTCATTGGGGACGAAGCGATCTCCATGAAGCGTGGTTTCAACAACGGGATGGCGTCCGTCGCTGATATCGATTAGTGCTTCACCGGTCAACTCGGGACGAACGTAAGCTGAAAAGGCAGCAACCTCGGCAAATGCCAGATACACGTCCAGTTCACCAACAATGCGGGCAGTATGTAAAAGCTGTTTGCCTGATTTGCTTATCTCTTTGCAAATCTCCTTGAACAGACGGTTCTCAATCTCGTGAATGCGCTCCTCTGCGTTGAGAACGAGGGATTCGTATTCCTTCATTTCAGGGGTGATGTAACGCTCAGCGTTCACCAGTGTCTGCTTGCGGATGTATTCTGCCGGTGCCTGTTGGGTGTTGCTGTGCGTGATCTCAATGTAGTATCCAAACACCTTGTTGTATCCGACCTTCAGGGTCTTGATGCCTGTGCGTTCGCGTTCGACGCTTTCCAGGTTTGAGATCCATTCGCGTGCGTGCTGGGACATTTCAATAATGTTATCAAGTTCTGAGGAATAACCAGGGCGGATGATGCCGGTATTCTGCAGCGTGGCGGGCGGCTCCTCAGCAATGGCCTGGTTGACCAGATCAAGGACATCGGGGCAAAGATCGATGGCATTGTGTATCTTTTGAATGGCCAAGTCGTTCGTTTTTAGCTCTTCCAGCACATCTGGTAATTGGCTGAGGTTGGCGCGCAAAGCTACCAGGTCGCGCGGGTTGGCGATGCCAGAGGTGATGCGGTTGCTTAGCCTTTCCAGGTCGCTGATGGGTTTGAGCGACTCACGCAGCTTTGTCCGCTGCAGCCCCTCTTTGAGGAAGGAAGCCACAACATCCTGGCGTTCTGTGATCGCCTCGATCTTCAGTAACGGCTTGCTGATCCATTGGCGGATCAGGCGGTGTCCCATTGGGGTGATGGTGTGATCAAGGATGGATAAAAGCGAACCTTGAGTCTCACCGCGGCGCATTGTTTCTGTCAATTCCAGGTTGCGGCGGGTGGAAGCGTCCAACGTCATGAATTCGCTGATGGAATACGTGGAAATATGGTCCAGCAGCGACAGCGAGGAAGGTTGTGTTTCCTTGATGTATTGCAGGATCACTCCCGCAGTTTGGACGGCCAATGGCAGATCCTGCAGCCCAAACCCATCCAGGCTCTGCACCTCAAATTGACGCAGCAGTGTTTCGCGGCAGCGGCCTGTCTCAAAGCGCCAATCCGGCAGGCGGGTGAGGTGGCCGGTGAAGATCTGATCCATCGCCTGTGATTCCGGACAAAGTACCTCGCTGGGGTTGAGCCGCATGAGTTCGGTACGCAGTTCAAGACCTGCCTCGCTGGAATCAAATTCAGATGTGAAGAATTCACCTGTGGTGATATCGGCATAGCTCACTGCGGCTTTTCCGTCCTCACAGATGGCAGAAGCGAGGTAGTTATTCTCTTCACTCTTGAGGAGGGTAGGTTCCACAACTGTTCCCGGTGTGACCACACGTACCACTTCCCTGGGGAAGAGCCCGCGGGCAGGTTGCTCACCCACTTGTTCGCAGATGGCTACGTGATACCCCTTTTCGATAAGGCGGGAGAGGTAGTTTTCCACCGCATGGTAAGGAATCCCGGCCATAGGGATGCGTTTGCCTTTTTGAACTCCACGCGATGTCAAGACGATGTCCAGTTCACGGGAGGTGGTCTGGGCATCATCGTCAAAGGTCTCGTAGAAGTCGCCCAGACGGGAGAAAAGGATCGTATCGGGGTACTTCTTCTTGATCTCCAAGTATTGTTGGCGGATCGGGGTTACATCATCGCTCATCGGAATCCCAACTGTGAAACGAAGTCACTAGATGATGATTATATCCCAACCGTTTTGAACCCGGCAAATATTTTTGGATTCCACTGTATAATTCAGCCTAGATTGCAAATAAAGGAAAGCCACCATGACAGAACAACCACACAAAATCTTCGACGGGATCGAACTTGGAATAGGAACCTGGGCCTGGGGCGACCGCCTGGTTTGGAATTACGGAAACGGATATTCAGATATCGATGTTGCTGAATCGTTCAAAAACGCAGTAGATAACGGTATCCGCTTTTTTGATACCGCTGAGATCTACGGACAGGGAAAATCAGAGTCTTTCCTGGGCAGGTTGATGGAAGACCACGGAGAATCCCTGGTTGTTGCCACCAAAATGATGCCATATCCCTGGCGGCTGCACCCCGACGTGCTTCAGCGCCGGCTTGAAGCCAGCCTGGAGCGGCTCGGCCTGGATAAAGTCCAACTCTACCAGATGCATTTTCCACTACCACCCGTACCTTTACGCACCTGGATGGAGAGAATGCTCGATTTACAGAAGAAAGGCCTGGTGGAAGCCATTGGCGTTTCCAATTATGACCTGCGCCAAACCCTGGAATGCCATGAAGTCCTGAGTAATAACGGATCGCGTTTGGCATCAAACCAGGTGGAATACCATTTACTGGAACGCCGTATTGAGAAAAACGGTCTAATGGAAAAATGCAATGAACTGGGCATCAAGATCATTGCCTACAGTCCCCTGGCGATGGGCATCCTTACAGGTAAATACACTCCTGAAAAACCACCTTCAGGTGTGCGCAATAGTCAGTACAACCGAGAGTATCTGGCACGGATTCAGCCTCTCATCAAATCAATCCGCAAGATTGGCGATGACCACAACGGTAAAACGGTGGCACAGGTTGCCCTGAATTGGATCATCTGCAAAGGCGCGCTGCCCATCCCCGGCGCCAAGAACGTCACTCAAATGGAACAGAACATCGGCGGTAAAGGATGGAAGTTGACCTCTGACGAAGTGTTATTACTGGATGAATTGAGTGATTCTGTGACCAAAAAGGATTAACCATGGTTGAAAAAGAGAAATTCCTGCCTTTCATTGCCATCAATGAATTCATGCGAGATGATTACCGTCTCGCTGTCATTACAGAGGTTCTAAGCCATATCGACAAGATTCCAGCTGATCAACGCAATGTGATCAACAGATCGATCGCGAAATTCGTTTCTGTACCGGGTTTTCGAAACAGCAACCTGGCACCCGTTGGCCGCAAGGCCAAGTCAAGTACGGAGATCTTCATGACTTTCAACGATTACGCAGCTGCCATCGTGGAAGGTTGGTTCAGGCTGCATCCCGAACTGGCTCAGACGATGTTCGAGGTTCTGCAGGAAAAGCAATGGCAAAACCTGCAGCCTGTTGCGCTCGACCGCTGCAAATTGCCTGGTTTCCAGATCCATTGGCCGAAATCGGAACCCTTTGATGTACTGATCAAAGCCGTCAGAGCAAAGAACTCTTTTAAGGAGGAGTCAGACGACAATATCAGCCTGATGGCTGTCTGGCTTGGATTACGGCTGCCTTATGATCTGTTTACTGAGGGAGATGAAGAGAAGAAGGAGTAATCCTACTCTTCGAATTCAAGTTCCTGGTACTCAAAGTTGCCCCATTCACCTTCAGAGGTTAGTTCGATCTCGCCAAAAAGCGCTTCCTGGCTCGCGCCCACGATGCGGCGCTTGACCAGTTCAAGCATGGCCAGGAATGTGACTACGATCTCCAACCGGTTGTTCTTGAGGGATAACAGGTTTGAGAATTTGACAGAACCGGTCTTACGCAGGTTCTCAATAATGGAGTTGATCTTCTGCCTGATGGTGATGCGGGGTATTGAAACCACCTGGCTCAAAGGAGGCATATTGTTCTGTCCTCCCAGAACCTCACGGGCAGTTTTGACCAATTCATCGAGCGTTAATTCACTAATATCAAGTTTGGTCGGGATGGAAAAACGTGGTTGTGAATCCATGCGCAGGTATGTGCGCAGGCCTGCGGCTTCGCGCTCGTCAAGGAAAAGTGCCAGCATCTTGAATTTTTTATAGAGGATAAGCTGCTGAGCGAGTGCTTCACCGGGATCTTCTTCCACCGGCTGCCCTGCGAATACAGGTTTGGGCAGCAACGCTGCGGATTTTATCTGCACCAGTCTGGCAGCGATGACCACAAAAGCAGATACCTCGGCTGCGTTCTGTTCCTGCAGGGTGCGCAGGTATTCAAGGTATTGATCAGTCACTTGAGCCAGGGCTAGTTTGGTGATATCCAGCTCGGCCTTTTCGATCAACTGCAATAGCAGATCAAGAGGTCCCGAATAGACCTCTGTGTTGATCGAGTATTTTTCCGTTTGATGACTGGCAACTTGGAAATCCACGCTGCCTATTATAGCAGAAACCAACTGATTCAGTTTTAAGGTTTCCAATCAGCTCTAAAGGATATAATTGATTGTGTTTACGAGGAATCATGAGCGTACTTGCTGTTTGCACAAACTGCGGAAGAAGATATCCTGATTTAGGCGCACCTCACCTTTGCACATGTGGAGGCGTTTTTAATTTCGGTGAATTCCCACATTTTCTACCAGATCACGTTTCGTCAGACCAACCGGGCATGTGGAAGTACAAAGCCATGTTTGGATTGGAGGAGGACGCACCGATAGTCACCCTGGGTGAAGGGAACACACCTCTGATCGAAACAAGTTACGAATCGGGATCAATCTGGCTGAAGCTCGAATACCAGAACCCCACTGCTTCTTATAAAGACCGGGGAAGTGCGGTGCTGGCCAGCTTCCTGGCATCCAGAGGCGTCAGGTCGGTGGTGGAGGATTCCTCGGGGAATGCGGGTGCATCGCTGGCCGCTTACGCCGCACGGGCTGGCATCAAGACCAGGATCTTCGTGCCTGAATCCGCTTCTGGACCAAAACGCAGCCAGATCGAAATGTATGGTGCTGAGTTGATTCCAATCGCAGGACCGCGAGCCAATGCAGCCCGTGCCGTGCGAGAAGCAGTTACTGATCAAGTCGTTTATGCCAGTCACGCCTACATGCCTTTTGGTCTGTCTGGGATTGCTTCCATAGCGTACGAGATCACCGCTGAATTGGGTGGCAAAGCCCCTGGGACGGTCATAGCGCCTGTTGGTCACGGTGGACTGCTTTATGGAATGATGCGTGGGTTTACGGCGCTAAAAATGGCTTCTATGGTCAGCAATGAGCCATTCTATGTGGGTGTTCAATCAACCGCATGCGCGCCGCTTTTTGCCGCTTATGAATCGAATGAATACACTTTACGAGAACCCATGGAGTCGGATACAATAGCCGAAGGAGTGCGTGTCAGGAATCCGGTACGCGGTGAGGCGATTCTGCGAGAGTTCGCAGGTGGGAGAGGGAGGATCATGCAGGTGTCTGAACATGATCTGCTGAAAGCCTACCATGACCTGGCACTGCATGGATTCTTCGTCGAACCCACTTCTGCGCTGCCCTGGGCAGCCCTGCCTGAGATCTTTGGGAATGTTCCGGAACCGGTTGTGATCGTTCTTACCGGCGCCGGTTTTAAATCGAAACCATAAAGCATGAAATGAGTGACCGCGAACTGCCTGATATCAGGCGGTTGGCGCTCCCTCTTTTCTCGGAGGGACGTTTTGAACGACCAGACTAGAGATTTGGATACTGAATCCCCTGAAGCCTTAATTCACCGGTTGGATCTGCGTATCACTGATGTACTGCTGTTGGCGCGCGCGTTGACTCATCGCTCGTACCTTAACGAACATCCGGAAGCGATCGAGGATAATGAAAGATTGGAATTCCTCGGTGACGCCGTATTGGATTTCATCGTTGGCGCCTGGCTCTACAACAAGTACCCCGAAATGCCTGAAGGCGATCTCACGCGTATGCGGTCTGCGCTGGTGCATACCGAGCAGTTGGCTGAGTTTGCCAAAGAGATCAATCTGGGCAAGGCAATGCGTCTGGGTAGAGGTGAGCACCAGGCCGGCGGTCAAGACCGCCTGGGGTTGCTCTGCGATACCTTTGAGGCTGTTGTTGGCGCCATCTATCTTGATTCGGGGATCGAAGGCGTCAACAGGTTTATTGAACCATTCCTGTACAGGGCTGCGGATGATATCATCATCAACCACAAAGATGAGGACCCCAAGAGCAAACTGCAGGAATGGTCTCAGGCGCACGGGTACCAAACACCGCAGTACATCACCTGTAACAGCTCCGGCCCGGACCACTCCAAGGTCTTTGAGGTGGAAGTTGTGATCGACGGCAAGGTGGTTGCCAGGGGAGACGGTCACAGTAAACAGGCAGCAACCAAGAACGCTGCCCAGAACGCCCTGATCCGCATGGGATTGAAGGATTAAATTTCAGATCAAGGTATATGCATGAATCCTAGATTGAAAGCACTGGAACTACACGGATACAAAACCTTCGCCAGCCGGTTTTCCTTCGAATTCCCGGGTAATGTGACCGCTGTCGTTGGACCTAATGGATCAGGTAAGTCGAACATCTCTGACGCCCTACGCTGGGTATTGGGAGAGCAATCCTACAGCCTGTTGCGCGGCCGCAAGACAGAAGACATGATCTTCTCCGGCTCCGATCAAAGACCGCGTGCCGGTATGGCATCAGCATCCATTACGTTTGATAATTCTGACGGCTGGTTGCCCATTGATTTCAGTGAAGTATCGATCGCGCGCCGGGCTTACCGGGATGGCAGCAATGAGTATTACCTCAACGGACAAAAGGTGAGGTTGAAGGACATTTCCGAACTGCTGGCCCAGTCGGGGCTGGCGGAGCGCACTTACACCATCATAGGCCAGGGTCTGGTGGACGCGGCTCTTTCGCTGCGTCCTGAAGAGCGGAGAAAATTCTTTGAAGAAGCGGCCGGTATCGGCCTCTTTCGCTCCCGCCGCGAGGAATCACTGAACCGCCTGGAGTCGACCAGACGCAACCTTGAGCGTGTACAGGACATCTTGAGTGAACTTGAACCACGCCTGCACAGCCTGGAGCGTCAGGCTAAACGCGCTGAAGAATATGACCGGGTTAAGGCTGACCTGGATGTGTTGTTAAAGGATTGGTACGGTTATCACTGGCACAACTCACAGAAGGACCTATTGCACACGCGTGAGGTTTTGCGCGTACAGGAAGAGAAAGCCAAGGTGGCACGCCACAACCTCTCAGAAGTTGAGGGCAAGGTTCAGAGCTTCCGGCAACAGATTCGAGATCTGCGCGTCCAATTGGATGAGTGGCATAGCCTTTCGGCTGCTCTGCACCTGGAACGCGAAAAGATCAGCCGCAACCTTGCTGTGCTTGAAGAGCGCTACCGCGCGCAGATGGACCAGCGTGAAACGACATCCTCAGAATTGACCAGACTCGAGGAGGAATCAAAACTGCAGGAAGAACGTTTACAGGCACTGCTGCAGGACAAGGAAAAGCTGAACAGCGATCATGAAGAAGCCAGGACCCAACTGGCCAATGCCCAAAAGACATTTGATGAAAAGACCGCTGAAAAGACAAAAGTCGAATCTGACCTGCGCGACGTCCGTCAAATGCTTGTCAAAGCCGAGACTCAGCAGGTACAGCAGAAAGCGCATCAACGCGAATTGACCAACCGCATCGAAACCCTGGCGGAAAGCCAGAAAACGCTGCTGGCCAACCTGCAGAGTGCCGACCAGGAATTGGCTGAAGCGCAGAAAGCTGTGGAATCAGCCAGACGAAAGAAAGACGATATTGATGACAGTCTGAATTCACTGGAGGAAGACTTCGATTCAGCCAACCGGAGCATTCAAAAGACCAGGGATGATTTAAACCAGGCTGTTGCAAAGCGAAATCAGCTTGAGGCTGAAAAAGCACGCATCTCAGCGCAAATCGATGTCATCACCCAGGCTGAGAAAGCCCTATCAGGTTTCACCAACGGCGCCAAGTCGCTCATGCAGGCAGTCTCGCAGGGAATACTCAAGGGGAAGTATCGCCTGATGAGCAGCCTGATCGATGTCCCGGCGCAGTTTGAGGTTGCAATTGCTTCTGTACTTGGTGAACAACTTGACGGTATTGTGCTCGATGCAGATACCGACCCTGAAGGTGCGTTGGAGTACCTGGAAAAGGACGAGAAGGGACGGGCAGTGCTCATCCCAACCTCATTGACAAAGGCGGTTGAAAAGGCCAGAAAGATCGAACACGCTGATTCATTCGGCGTCGCGTCTGACCTGGTCAAATGCGATGGCAGCATCAAAGCGGCCGTGGATGTTCTGCTGGGGCAAGTGATCGTAGTAAAGGATCGCAAAGCAGCCCGAGCAATCGCCAAAGACATCCCACACGCGATGCGCGTAGTCACACTCGCGGGTGAGGTCTTCACAGGCACCGGTCTGGTCATTGCCGGTCAGGATGGGCGTGCCAACCTGGTGGGCAGACCGCGTCAACGCAAGGAATTGCAGGAGAAGCTTGAGTCCGTTGAATCAGAGATCGACGCTCGTATTTCTGATGTTTCCTCTCTTGAGTCCCAGCTTAAAACAGCAGAGGAGAAGCTTCATCAATTGGAAAATGACCTGCGCGTATGCCGCGGGCAAGTGAGCACCGTAAATGAAGAATATCAAACTGCCATTATGGCTCTTGAGCAGAAGAAGCAAAAGAACGAATGGCAGAAAAGCCAACTGGGTATTTTGAACGATCAATTGAATCAATCAACGAATGAAGCAAGTGATTTGGAGAAATCACTGCTTGAAGAGCAGGAAAAGATCACCAGGATCAACGAGGATCTGCGCACCGCAAACAACCTGCTGCATACCAAGAATGTGGATGAATTTCAAGCCGAGGTCGTTCATTGGACCACCAGTGTGGCGGTCAGCAGCAGAGCCATGAATGATGGTGAACGGCGTTATTCTGAGTACCTGCAGGTGGTAAACGCTGCCAAATTACAACGCGAAACGCTGCAGACCAGGATCACAGGGTTTGCCAAACTGGCTGATGAGATCGAGACAGAAAAGGGCAGCGACCACCAAAAGGAAGCAGAAATTAACCTCAAAATCGAAGAGTTACAGACGAAGATCCAGCCAGCCGAGAATGAGTTGGTAGGCGTGGAAACAGAATACAACAAGTTGCAGGACAATTACGTCTTCCTGCAGCAAGCGCAGGCGACCGCTGAGCGATACTACACACAGGCACAATTGGAACTGACCCGCAGCCGTGAAGGCCTTGAAAACCTACGCAGGCGCATCCAGGAGGATTTCGGCCTGGTGACACTTGAATACACAGAATCGGTATCAGGTCCCGCGCCGCTGCCACTGGAGGGTGTTGGGCAATTACCCATGCTCACTGAGATTCCCTCTGAGCTTGAAGACGCCATCAATAGGCAGCGCGCACAGTTGCGCCGCATGGGAGCCATCAATCCTGAGGCGCAGAAGGAATACCACGAAGTCAAGGAACGCTTTGTCTACCTCACCGGCCAGGTGGCCGACCTGAATAAAGCTGACGAAGATCTGCGCAAGATTATCGGTGAATTGGATGAATTGATGCGGCGCGAGTTCCATAAGACATTCACCGCTGTAGCCGCCGAGTTCAAGCAAATGTTTACCCGTCTCTTTGGGGGCGGTTCAGCCAAATTGATCCTGACCGATGAAGATAACCCCACCGAGACCGGCATCGATATTGAAGCCAAGCTCCCCGGCAGACGCGAGCAGGGACTGTCACTGCTTTCTGGCGGCGAGCGCTCCCTGACGGCAGTAGCATTGATCTTCTCGTTGTTGAAGGTCTCGCCGACTCCGTTCTGCGTCATGGACGAGGTGGACGCCATGCTCGATGAAGCGAATGTAGGCCGTTTCACCGAATTGCTCAAGGAATTGAGCAATGAGACCCAGTTCATTGTCATCACCCACAACCGCAACACAGTGCAGGTGGCTGACGTGATCTATGGTGTTACCATGGGTCGCGACTCGGCCAGCCAGGTGATTAGCCTGCGGTTGGACGAGGTCGACGAAGAGATGGTACGGTAAGAAAACAAAAAGCGCTGGCAATTGCCAGCGCTTTTTCATATGCATTTTGGGACTAAGAACCTGCACTGATGCGTATATCAGTGGGGATGGTGGGGGTACTGGGAACATTGGAAGCCCAGATATCGTACTTGGTCACACCAAATTCAGTTTTTGCATCTTCGATGAATTTCTGGTAGGCAGCGCTCTGGGCGGTGCTCAACTCATCTGCGGTCAACTGGCGGACTTCCTTGCCCAGGACCTGGATGATGTGATAACCGTAGTCGGTCTTGACAGCAGCACTGGTCTGACCGGGTTCAAGAGCCCATGCGGCATCTTCGAAAGCAGCAACCATGGTGCCTTTGGCGAACCAACCCAAATCTCCACCGTTGGAGCTGTTGCTCGTATCGGTTGAGTATTCAAGGCAGATCGCGTTCCAATCACCACCGGCGTTAAGCTTCTCAAGGACCACACCAGCGGTGATTTCATCGGTTACCAGGATGTGGCGTGCCCAGACCATTTCCTGCTCCGGGCTCACATTCTTGGAGACTTCGAGGTAAACCTTGCGCTGAAAGAGCGCTGTGCGGACGTATTCGCGGAGTTCGGCCTCGGTGAACGTGGTGTTCGTGGTCATGTTATCGATGATGGTCGCGTATAGTCCGGTATAGCCCTCATATGTGTATGGAGTGGCAGTGGGAGTGATGGTGGGTTCTTCGGTGGGTGTCAGGTCGACTGCGGTCGTCGGCTGTGCAAGCGCAGCTTCAGTGGCAGCAGCAATCTGTGCATCCAGGGTGGCCTGTTCATCGGCGCTGATGGGAGTGGCAGTCGGCGGGATCGAAGTGGGCGTCTTGTAGGTCAGCGTGCTTTGCAGGGCATTCTGGGTGTTGGTGGGATAGTAAGTGATCGTCGCGGTTGGATCTTCCATGGTGGGAGTTCCGCTGGGATAGAAATCCAGGTTAGCCTGGATCTCTGCTTCGACCTCTTCATCGGTCACGGTGATACCCATCTGCTGGGCTTTGAGAACAAGAGCTCTCTCGCCGATCATCTGGTCAAGGGTGTCGCTACCGAACTGGAGGTAATCATCCAGTTCGTTCTGAACCTGCAGCAACTGCTCCTGAAAGAATGCCGCGAAATAAGACGAGGCATAGGTGGTGAAGGTGGAGACCAGTTGATAGCGTTCATATGAAACGCGGTGAGAGAATTCTGCGACGGTGATGCTTGAATCACCGATCTTGGCAACCGGTTTGTTTTGCACGAAGGTGGTCTTGTACCAGCTGCCGATATCTTCTTTGAAGAAACCGATCAGAACAACAACCAGGATGGCAGCAACGATGGTGATGATGCCGATGGTCAAGACTCTGTTCTGGCGTTTCTCTTTTTCCAACCTGGCCAAATGTTTCTTGGTCAACGTTTTTGGCGTGCTTGTTGGATTTTCTTTAGCCATAGAAACCTCGATTACAAAAATGATCGGCATGCATCTTAGATCTAATGCCGATACAAAGAGACAACACGATTAGCGGATCGCGTCTGCCCAGCGTTCGCCTGTGAAGGGCAGCAGGGCAATGTGGCGGGCGCGTTTAATCTCGCCGGCCAATTTGCGCTGGTGGGCAGCGCATGTGCCGGTCTGGCGCCGTGGGCGGATCTTTCCATCTTCGGTCACGAATCTACGAAGCATGTCGATCTGTTTGTAATCGATGCTCAGATTCTTATCTGCACAGAACTGGCAGATCTTGGGACGGGCAACGAACCGGCGGGAACCGCCAGAGCTCTGCTCGACTTCGTTGGTATTTTCTTCAGACATTTTTCTTGCTCCAATCAGAACGTATACTCTTCTTCGGAGGGCATTTCATTGACCTGCGGAGTGTCAACGATCGGTTGCTGACCATTGTCGCGGCGTTCGCCCAGCATCATCATTTCACTGGCAACGATCTCGACGTTGGAATGTTTGTTGCCTTCAGCATCCTCCCAGCGACGGGTTTGCAGCCGGCCTTCGATATACACCTGCTGACCTTTGACAAGGTACTGTTTGCAGATCTCGGCCAGGTTGCCCCAGGTAACAACATTGAACCATTCCGTTTCGCTGTGGCGTTCGCCATCGGCTGTGTTCCAGGAACGATTTGTGGCAACAGTGAAAGTTGTCACAGGCCGGCCCGACGGTGTATACCGCATCTCGGGATCCCTGCCCAAATGACCAATTATCATTACCTTGTTCAACCCTCTACTCATAGTTCACTCCTTGATCAAGACTGCGCCCCTGGATTTAGAGTCTTAATCAACCACGGTGATCATGTAGCGGATCACGGGTTCTAGGAACCGCAAATTGCGGTCCAATTCGGCACTAAAAGCAGGAGCAAACTCGGCGGTAATCAACACATATTGACCTTCGCGCTGTTTGCGGATGGCATAAGCCATGCGGCGCTTGCCCCAGACATCAACCTTGGCAACTGAACCACCGCTGGTTGAGATCCATCCTTTAACTTTTTCGATGACACCATTAAACGCGGTCTCATCGAGGTCCGGATGGACGATCAGAACAACCTCGTATGTACGCATAAAGAGAACCTCCTTTCCTCGGGATAAGCCCCTGGTCAACACCGTGGGTGAAGCCGGGAGCGGAAAGGCAGCAAGTGGAACACCTGCTAACCAAGTTCCCTGATTTTAGCATAGTTTACTCGGTTTGTGTGGATTTTTCATGGAGAGAGGTGCAACTATGGTTCTCGTTTTTTCATAGAATTTTCCTATAAATCTGGACAGTTGTCGGCTGGGGTGGTAGAATTTCTGTCGCTCCAATATTGGGGGCTCGTCTAACGGCAGGACAGCAGACTCTGGATTTGCTTGTAGAGGTTCGAATCCTTTGCCCCCAGCCTAACAAGAAAATTGCCAATCAAGAGGAGAATTCCGATGGATGGCAATTTTGCTTTAAGACAACAGACTATTTCAGTTGATTTCTTAAGATTAGCAATTCAAGACTTTGAAGATGATAGGAAATCAAAGTCACTAGCCAAAAGAACGGTTCATGTTTATGTAAGTGAAATGAACCTGTTCTATGTTTGGTTACAGTCAAAGGGTTTCAATGATTTGACCACTGAAGATATAACTGTTTCAATGATTAGGCAATACTTTTTAGAACTGTCAGAAAGACGAAACAAAGGGGGGGTTCATTGTTCATACAGGGTGGTAAGAGCATTCTTCAATTGGTATTGGGAAGAAAATGATTTGGTTTCAAGGAATCCAATTCATAAAGTGAAAATCCCAAATCCCAAAATTCAACCCCTTCCAGAAATGCCATTGGATGATATTCAGAAATTGCTTGATGTTACCTATGGTTCTACAAAAATTAGGGATATTGCGTTATTGAAGTTTTTACTAGATACGGGATGTAGAGCGAATGAATGTTTATCGCTGAATGTTGGTGATATACACTTTGATGAAAATTCTGTTTTCATAAAATTTGGTAAGGGGAGCAAAAGCAGAACAACCTACTTTGGAAAGAACACAAGAAATGCCTTGTTGGATTATCTGACAACAAGAGAATCCTTACAGAAAGATGACCCCTTGTTTTTGAATGAGTTGGGGATAAGGATGAAGTTTCAGGGGTTACGGCATAGGGTGGAAACATTATGCAGAAAAGCGGGGGTTCAATATAGAGGGTTGCATTCATTCAGACGAAGTTTCGGTATCACATTGTATAGGCAGGGGGTGGACATTTTCACAATTTCTCGCTTGCTCGGACACTCGCAGATTGAAGTCACGAAGCGCTATCTTGCTGTTTCAAATGATGATTTGAAAAGTGTGTTTGTGAATAGTCCTGCTGATAAGTTAGGGTGAACAATTGCTTGACTGGAATTGGTATTAATCCCATAATCATTGAAAGTGAGGGAATATGGCTAACAAACCAATCAAAAGCAAAATTCCAATTGATGATGCAGAATTTGAAAAAACGCAAGAATCCGTAGACAGAAAAACGGATGAATGGGAGAAAGAACACGCTGAACAATTAAAAGCAATGGGAATGTTATGGAAAGAATACAATGTACCATTTTCCATAAATTTTTATAGACAATTGAATATTGGATTGACTGCTGTTTCTTTTGCAGTAATCGTTACATTTATGCAAATAACTTTTGTTGATTTATATTTACACATTGCATTAGTGTGTTTTGCAGTGATATTGCCTATCAATGTGTATTATGGGTTCTTTGCTAGTGTGGTTGGAAGAGATGAAGTATCCCAAATGGACACAACATTCTTTAACCCTAAAGTGATGTATGGATTTTCAGTAATTACTTTAGCCATCACAGTATTTGGAATTAGTGCAATATTGATTCATTTCTCTGTTGTCGCAACTTTGGGGTTTGTTATTGCGTGTATTATTTTCATTGTCCTCAATTATTTTGGAATAAAAAGCCGCTTAGATAAATTAATGTTTGACTTTAATAAATTAAAGGAAAATTTAAGTGGATTGGGTGAAAAAACTGGAGATATAAACATAATAATGGCAGAAAAAGAATTGGATAAATTGGAAGTGGAATTAAATGCTCTCTATGATATTGAAGTTCACAGAAGAAAACCAAAAGCCAAAAAGAAAAGAACTAATAAAGACAAATCTAATTGAAAATCCTACACAAAAAGCGAGTTAAGATGGAAGAAGAGGGTAAAAAGGAATACTTCACAGCAAAACAAAAAATGTATATACAAAAAATGTTGATTCGAGTAAACATCGGATTAATGGGTGTTTCATTTGCATTTCTGCTTGCTTTGTTGCAAGTCCAAACTCTTGACACCCATCTTTTGTCTGCGCTCATGATTTGCTCAGTTATATTCCCTTTCGGTTTTTGTTTTGGATTTATTCTTCAAATAAAAGAGAAACACCCATTAGGGAAAACTATGTTCAGGGTATTAATAGTTGAGACATTGTTATTAGTTAATGCCACAGTATGGGGTTTATGGGATTTCATCGACCATTTTTCAGAGGATGTTGGGGGGGGTTATGACAACTGGTTGTGTTTTAGCCTTTTTAATCTATTTGTTATGTGACTCTTCAGATGAATGGCGGGAAATGAGGAAGGAAAAGCAAGCGATAAAACAAGCGAAAGAAAAAGCTCTAGAGAAAATAGAAGTGGGAAGCCAGCGTATCGCTAAAGAAAAAATATCGGATAAAGAGAAGGTTACACGGAATTCTAAAAAGAATTAAGAGAATGGTACAATTATGCAAAAACTAACTTTGCATAATTGTAAGGTCTAAAAACAAAAATAGTAGTATAATTATATATTTTGCCCTTGACAATTTCGTCAAAATGTGGTATAATTAATGATAATCAAGTAGGGTTATTAGCATTTTCCCCAAAGGCCAACAATAGAATATTGAAAAAAGGTGGGCGAATATTCATTCTACTGACATTAATTTGTCGGTAAATTTTTTTAAAGGAGTTTTAGTTTTGAAGTAATGGATAGGCAAGCATGGCTAGAACATAGGGAGGTCGTTCTCAAAAGGGCAAACCAGATATTGTTAGCGAATCCAATTTATGACGATTACAAGAAATCTTTGCGTAATTGGAACTACTTGATAAAGCATAAAAAGGGTATATGCGAAGTATGCGGAAAAATTGGGAAAACAGACCTCCATCATAAAGATAAATCTATAAAACCAAAAAAATTATTGAAACAATATCATTCAGATATTAGGTATGTTCCAAATGAAATATTATTCAAAGGGGCAGATAGCATCGTTGAATACTTTCTGGAAACAGTTGGCGTTGAAAACATTATTCAATCTACCAGGTATTATGGAGTTGATAAGTCCGAAGTGGAAGAATTATGCAGGTCATGTCACGAGAAAAAACACAGAAGATAGACAAACCCGATTTCTAAAACTAGTATCGTAAAGAATTAGTGTTTTTTGCGATAGTACTAGTTCGATAGTGTTATCCAATAATTATTCAATTCAGTAAAAAATGCTAAGAAAGCGAATATTTATTACAAAAAATCCAGTTTTACACAGAAAAATTAGTAAAAATCTATTAAAAAGAAAAAAGGTAGTGTAATCACACACTTAGTAAGGATTAAAATGAGTACAGAAAATAAAATTAATGCACAGTTTGTTGCTGCTCCAGTGGCAATTATTGAAAGATTTGGGCTTATAACTGCTGCTTTGTATGGGTTAATTTGGTCAAAATGCCAATTATCAAGAAAAGTATGTTATGCAAGCGAAACATCCTTGGGTAACGAGCTTGGATACACAAGACAAACAATTGGTAAGAAAATTAGAGTGTTGGAAGATGCAGGGTTGATAAGTGTTATCACGCATAATAGACAACCCAGTGATAGACGAGGATTTTTGCTATATATAACCTGCAATGACGAAAAATTGCGCATGCTTGAAGAAGAGGTAAGGAAAGAGAAAAAAACATATGGATTTATCCCACGTGATTTTTCCTCACCTGAATGGCAGTATTAACCTACTGTACGAAAAATTAACAATCAGGTAGTTATCATCAACATGACATGTTGAAAAATGTAACTGTCATGTAGCAAATACCTAGTTCTGATATTGGTCTTCTCCAGGTGACTGCAAAATAAAAAAGGGAAGATGGTAAATAAATTACTCCATCTGACAATGAAACTGACTTAAAATATATAACTTAAAAAGAAAATAGATAAATTATTAGATTTTTATGTTTTTATTTTTCGAGCCGTCTATAACAAAAAACCAATACCCCGATAGAACGGGGTATTGGTTTTTTATCTATGACATGTTTGATGTTCTTTTTGTTTTTACGATACCAACCCCAATTTTTCTACATAGATGCGGGAGATAGTAGAAATTTGCCCAATCACAACGCCAAAACAGGCAGGCAATCACATTGCCGAGAAAGCCTGAAAAATCCCTTCCCCCTTTTGAGCACCTCAATCCACCTTATTAGACATGAGCGCTAAACCCCTTCAGTGGGTGCTAAGCGCCATGGCCAGCAAGAGGGGGGTAAGGCGTGCGCCAAGGGGGGAGGGATGCGTTTTGGCGTCAAATGGGTGAGCTGGCTAGAGCAAAGGTGTCATTGAAGCGAGGTCTTCCAGCGCATTTTGCTGGAAGGGCGAGCGAACATGATGCCGTTGAGTAACCATTCTGATACTAAGTACTTGCTTTTACTCTACATTGGTAAATGCTCATCCAAATCTAGATTACCTGCATTGTACTCAACCAATCTGTTCCAATCAATTACGCCATCAATTGTATATTCTCTGAGAAATGATTCTGTAAGTTGATTAATCTTTGTACCTTTACTTTGTAAATATCCTTCATTGTGTTCTCTTGCTCTATAACCAATAGGTTCAATAATTCTCTTGTATAACTCGGTATCACCGCTTATGAAATACCAAAAATTTTGTCCGACAATTTTCATTGCACCTCTTGCTATACTAGTCCTTGTTTTGCCATAACAAATTCCTAAAACTGCTTGGATTCGTCTGCTCGGTTCATGCTGCTGAACTCTTCTGACAGCAACTTCAAAATTTCTTTGTAATTGAGTTTGTTGGGAATTATTACCCCAATTTGTCCCAGATTTTATTGAAACAATGAAATGGATATTATTGTTTATAAATTCCATATCCATACCTTCTGCAGTGCTTTCATGTGCACCACAGGTTGTTTCCGCAATATGGATTGCCAGTTTTTCCAGAAACATGCCAAACAGTTCTTCTTCACTACTAGATAATAACGCTTCTAATGCACCAGTTACAACTTCATTTGCCGTCGTAACATTTTTTGCTTTCAATAAATATGGATTCTTTTTAAGTAGACCATTTAATGTAATTCCTTCCAAAGCATTGATTCTTGATTGATGAAATCCAATAATTTGGTTATTTACCCATTGGTTTAGTTCATTAAATTCAATCGGACGCATCATTTCCCCTTTTCTCTAGTTTGTTTATTCTCTCAATTGATAGATTCACATAATCTTGACTTGTATCAATGCCAAAATAGTTTCTTCCTTCAAGAATTGCTGCAACTGCAGTTGTACCAGAACCAACAAAGGGGTCTAGTACTAAGTCATTGGGTTCGGTGAATAATTTTATAAACCATCTGGGTAAATCAACAGGAAAAGTTGCTGAATGATTTCGGTTATAGCATTCGGTAGCCATATCCAAAACATTAGAAGGGTATACCATATCTCTTCCAACCCAATTGGAGATATTCTTCCCAAACCCGCTCCCCACTTTTGAATTATCTCTTCGCTTGTCTGTCTCTGATAGATTTTTTAATCTTGTTTTTGCCCAATCACCGATTGGAACTTTAACTTCATCTTGGAACATTTTGAACTTTCTCTCTTTATTGAAGTGAAGTAACCTTTCCCAATTATCTCGAAACCTATTTGACCATTTGCCAGGAGCACTGTTCCTTTTGTGCCACATGTATTCTTCAGTCCATAGCCAACCATGTTTTCTCATTTCAATGATTAGCTCCAATACATAAGTTGAGCGTTCACCATTTACTACCCGCTCTTTAATATTTAACACGAAAGAACCAGTTGGGTTAAGAACTCTACGAAATTCATCCGCTCTGGGCATGAACCAATCTACATACTTATTTGGACTAATTCCGCCATATGTATTCTTTCTTTGGTCTGCATAAGGCGGAGAAGTAACAATCAAATTAATGCTATTATCGGGAACTTCATGCAAAACTTCTAGGCAATCCCCTTGAAGAATTTTATTGATGTATTCCATGAAAATTTATCCTCTGAAAGTAAATATATAAGTTACTTCGCTTTCAGTCAAGGATTTGTTGCTTAATCCCCGATATCTTCAATTTCAAAGAAAATCTACTAATGCATCCATTGAACAATTGGAAAAATTCTAAGTGTTAATCACCAATAAATTCATGGAATGGGATTTCATTAAGTAATGGATTCAAAATTCTTCAATTCTTTTGAGAATAAAACTTGAATTATTGGCGTATTATGGCAATATTGTAGGTGTGTATTTATCGATAACCGCTTTTATTGCACCTTCTGCAAAAATTACACCAATATCATGAAGCAGACTTTTGGCAGTATTCCATGCTTTGCTTCTCAATAAGTTTAAATACTGGTATCCGTTAAGTGTGAGGTTTTGCAATGAGAATCCATCCCTGTAACCTTTTGTTGATACCCATGCATCAATGTATCCGTTTTCAACAAGCAATTTTGTGTGAAAAGAATACTTAAGGCATTCTTCGGGAGATTTCTCATGGCAAAAAATATCGTTACTATTAGTAAATTCATCCCCTGATTTTTCTGGTAGATTTAATTCACACCAACTCAAAATTTCTTCAATTATCTCTGGCTCAATTTTCATACCAACCCCTTTCGCAAATACCCATTTGCAATAATTATACACAATACATATAATGTGGTCATACTGTAAGCAACACAGAACCTTAAGAAAACGAAATGCACAATTAGGACAACAGACTTTATACAGCATTTTATTTCAGCAATTTTCTTGAAGAATGGCGAGCGAAATTACGTTAGCTCGTCTAACGGCAGGACAGCAGACTCTGGATTTGCTTGTAGAGGTTCGAATCCTTTGCCCCCAGCCTAATCCCGCGAAAGCGGGATTTCAATTTAACAGAGGTTCTCATACCCCATTCGGGGTATTGTAATCTTTTGCCCCCAGCCTAATCCCGCGAAAGCGGGATTTCAATTTAACAGAGATTCTCATACCCCATTCGGGGTATTGTAATCCTTTGCCCCCAACCTAATCCCGCGACAAGCGGGATTTCAATTTAACAGAGGTTCTCATACCCCATTCGGGGTATTGTAATCTTTTACCCCCAGCCTAACTCACTCGCAAAAGTGAGTTTTTCTTTGAGAGGTTCGAACACCCTAACGGGTGTCATGATCCTTTGCCAATATGTTTAAGTTCGTAGGGGCGCAGCGTCGCTGCGCCCTTTCCGTGATAGAGGTTCACATTCCCATATCAGGATTTCGTGTCTTTTGGGTAATCAACTAAATATTCGAGCCTGGGTTTGGCGGATTTTTGGGTCGCTTACGAAAATAGCCAACAGGAATACCGTCAGCACACCAAAACCGGCTGAGACATAGAAAGTGGTTGTGTAGCTGAAAATATCCGCTAACAGGCCGCCCACCAGCGGCGCCAGGATGGTGGCGGGAGCGATGAGTGTATTCGACATACCCACGTAAATGGGTTTCTCTTCCTCGTTGCCGAACTCAAGAGCCAGGGTCATACCGATGGTCCAGAATGCCACGTTGGCGATCCCGCATAAGATGAACACAACTGCGAACCAACCGGGTAGTTTGATCACGGCAGCGAGGACAGCGCTGAAGACGGCGCAGATGCTGCCGATGACCAGGATCCATTTCCTCGACCAGCGATCAGAAATCCAACCAAGTACCGGATTAGCCACGGTCTGGGTGATCATCAGCAGACTGGTCATGATGCCCACGGTCAGGTTGTCCATGCCGATCTTCTTTACAGCAAAGACCGTGTAGAAGGCGAAAGCCATCATACCGAACTGGGAGAGAAAGCGACCGATCAGAAAGCTGCGGAATACTTTATCCTGAGCAAGGATACGCTTTATATTGTGCCAGATGGGAGTCTGATAGGTTTTCTCAGGTGGCAAGATACGTGGTGATTCGATCGTCTGGTTAAGGCAGAACCAGGAAACCAAATAGAAAATTGAAGCCGCGAAAAGACAAAGAGCAAAACTGTATGGAGATGACACCTTCTGCAGAATAAGCCCCGCCAGAATGGCACTTATGCTGGCCAGCAGGTTGGCGGCCGCTGATTGGCTGCCAAAAAAGGTTGCCAGTGAATCGGCGGGGATCACCTTGCTGATCATGATCTGCCAGGCGTTGGCCGTGAACCCGGCTCCCATGCCTTGCCAGATCAGGAACAGGAAGGTGAGGATGAGCGCCCAGGTGTTGCCGATCTTCGGCAGCAGTAGGGCGATGATGGCAATCATCAGGAACGGTAATCTTTCGTTGACCGTCATGCCCATGACGTAAGGTTTGGTACGTTCCATGCGGCTGATACGGTTAGCGGTGAGCAATTGCGGGAATTGCCAGCCCACGTTGTGAATAGCCGGGATCAAGCCGATGAGCAACGCCGAGGAAGTCATGTTCGCCACGAACAGGGGCAGGATCGTGGAGAAGGAGGCAAAACCCAAACCGAAACCAAAGAATGACCCGTCGAGCAGGTTATAGACAACATTGTGGATCATGGTCTTGCGGTCTGCGGTTTGCATGTGTGAACCCTATTTTGCCACAAAAACCCCGGATTTATCATCCGGGGTTTCAAGTTGCTCATTGACTTGAGAGAAGAAAGTTAGAATTCCTCGTTGCTGCCCTCGTCATCAGCCCAGGCCTCATCTTCCTCATCCTCCTCATCCAGCTCTTCCCATTCTTCCAGTTCGTTCTCTTCTTCCCAATTCTCATCTTCCGCAGCCTCTGCGCTGGCGGAAAATGTTTTGCATCCAGTGTCCGGATCCAATTCAACCATGCCCGCGCTGCAATACCCATCATCAAGAAAAGCGCAGTCCATGTAATGACATCGAATACGAGGCATTGTTTGTCCTCCTAAAAATAAAAGTTATTGTCTCTGGCGACGCGCCAGTTTTATCACAGAAATCGAAAATAGTATAGTCATCATCAGAGCAGAAACCAGGCACCATTGACAAAAGGTTTTGAGGACAAAGGCTTCGATGTAAGTGAGGTAAGCTGAAAAAAGGAATCCCACCAAGGTTATGAAGAAGTACAGGTAATCGGCGTAGGCAGCTATGAATTTGATCTTTTTTCCGAACAATATCAGAAGAATTAGCGCAACGTAAGCAGCAAATCCCAGATAGGCAATGGGGATCCCGGCCAGGGTGGACCACTGGCTTGCATTGACGCTGTTACAGTCTCCAATGGCTTTAGAACACACCAGATTGGCGCTGTTGAGTTTCGAATACGAAAGGTATCCGGCGTCGATCAGGCCTAATATGGAAGCAACCAGTGCGATCAGATCAATCAAGTAAGGATCGTTCCCCAGATTCTTGGAAATGTTGGCGCGATTTTACCTCAAGATAAAAAACTCGTAAAGAGTTAATTAATCACGCCGTAAAAGTGGTCGACATTATATCACAGCTAACCGGGTTTCAAACGGTGAGCTTCCATGACGTTGGGGAGGTTCTCAAGTTTTGTTAACACACGCGAAAGTTGGGCAATATCTGATATCTCGATCACGAGGATGATATACGCCAGATTGTGGGTAAAATTCAGGCGGATATCTTTGAGGTTGATGTTCTCATCATTAAGAATGTTCGAGATATCCACCATCAACCCCTGTCGGTCATAAGCTTTGATCTGGATCTCGATGGGGAAGGTGTTGCGCGGTTCACCCCAGGCGACCTTGACGATGCGCTCGCGGTCTTTCATGCGCAGCATATTGGGGCAATCCTGGCGATGAATGGTAGCGCCGCGTCCGCGGGTGATGTAGCCGACGATCTCGTCTCCAGGAGCCGGCTTGCAGCACTTGGCGTAGGTGGTCAACAAGTTTTTGAGACCCAGTACTGCGACGGCGTTCTTGTTTTCTTCTGGAGGAGCAAGTGAAGGCCTGAGGTTGAGAAAGTTGTTATCGGTCTTCTCTTCTTCCGAGAGTGTGTTGATAATATGGCCGAGTGACACGTCTCCGCAGCCAACGGCTACGTACAGGTCATCAAGCGTGCGGAAATCGAATTGCTGCGAGATCTTGGTCAGGTCGTATTCAGCCATACCCAGACGCTTCAATTCGCGTTCCAGAATGACCTTGCCCTGCTGCAAGTTCTGTTCACGGTTCTGGTGTTTGAACCAGGCGCGGATCTTGGAGCGGGCGCGCTGGGTCTGTACCAGTCCCAAGTTGGGATTCAGCCAGTCGCGCGAGGGACCGCCCTGTTTGGCGGTGAGGATCTCCACCTGGTCACCGGTCTTGAGTTGATAATCGAGGGTCACCAGTTTGCCGTTAATCTTGGCGCCGCGGCAGCGGTTGCCGATCTCGGTATGCACATGATAAGCAAAATCGATTGGCGTTGACCCGGCAGGTAGATCGATGATGTCGCCGCGCGGGGTGAAAACATACACCCTGTCCTGGAAAACGTCTGTTTTCATACCATCGACAAATTCGTTGGCGTCCTGCACTTCCTGACGCCATTCCATGAGCTTTTTCAGCCAATTGATGCGTTGTTCGTACTGCTCGTCGCGTGCGACCTTCTCTTTGTAGCGCCAATGCGCCGCGATACCATATTCAGCATTCTGGTTCATTTCAGGAGTGCGTATCTGCACTTCCAGAGGCTTGCCGTCGTCATAGATGATGGCGGTGTGCAGGGACTGGTAGAAATTGTCTTTTGGCGCAGCGATGTAATCGTCAAATTCGTTGGGGATTGGGCGCCAGTTGGTGTGGATGATTCCCAGGGCGGCATAACAGGAGGGGATATCAGCGACAATGAGGCGCACACCGCGCAGGTCGCGTACCAGCTCGAAGGGTTTTTGTTTTTCCAGCATCTTTTTGTAGATCGAGAAGATGTGTTTACTGCGCCCCGTGATTTCCACATCGATGCCAGCCTGCTTGAGCAGCTTTTGCAGATTCGCAATGATGGCGTTCATCTGCTGTTCGCGCTCGAGGCGGGTTTCAGCCAGGTTCTGCGCAATCTCTTTGTATTTCTCGGGATTGGTGTACCTGAAGCCCAGGTCTTCGAGTTCCCATTTCAACTGCCAGATACCCAGGCGGTTAGCCAGGGGAGCGAAAATATCGAGAGTTTCCTGCGCAATGCGGCGGCGCTTGTTCTCAGGCATAAAACCAAGCGTGCGCATATTGTGCAGGCGGTCAGCCAGTTTGATGAGGATGACACGGATATCGTCACCCATCGCCAGGAATGTCTTCCGTAGCGTTTCATTGGCCAGATCTTTACGCCTGTCACGGGCAAGGTCTGAATCCAGGAGTTCTTCACGCTCAGCGGCGTCTTTATCCTCAGTATCTTCAAGGATCGCAGTATCGTGCTGGTCGGCGCGTGAAACCCGGGGCAGGTGGGTCAGTTTGGTCACACCGTCTACGAGCTGGGTGATTTCATCGCCGAACTCGCGGCGGATATCCTGTAAGGTGACCTCGGTGTCCTCCACTGTATCGTGAAGTAAACCCGCGGCTACTGCAGCCGGCTGCACATGCATCTCAGCCAGGATGATGGCCACAGCTACACAATGGGTGATGTAAGGTTCCCCCGAAGCCCGTTTCTGGTCAGCATGTGCGTTTTCTGCGTAGCTGTACGCGCGCATGATAATCTCGCGGTCCATCATCGAGTAGTTCTCAGGGAGAACTTCGAGAAGGTTTTCGAGCAGGGGTGCGAGCTTTTCGGTGCTAACCATGTTTACCTGTCAGCGGTTATTGTATACCAAATATGTCTTGAATGGCAAAAATGACGGGCAACCAGTTAAGTAAGATTGAAATCAGCTTGAGGGTGTATGGATTCAAAGGATTCGACAATCAGATCGGCACCGCTCAAGTCCATTTCACGGGTGATGCGGTTGGGCACGGCCACACAACGCAGCCCGGCGGCTTTGGCTGCCTTGATGCCATTCGGTGAGTCTTCAAACGCCAGGATAGAATCCACAGCCAGGCCCAACTCCTTTATTGCCAATAGGTAAAGCTCAGGTTGGGGTTTAACGTTTTTCACGTCTTGCGCAGTAAAAACCGACTGAAAGTATTGGGTCAGGTTGTGGTTGGCGAGGTGACCGATCACCCAATCGTGGTCTGAACTGGAGGCCACAGCCATTGGCATGTTGGTTTTAGAAGCTTGCTTGATAAAATTTTCAACTCCAGGAAGCAATAGTACTGACGCGACAAGTTCATCCGCACGGGCAGCGGCTGAGCTGCGCATGGCAGCCCGATCCGCTAGGCCATTAGTCAACTCAAAAAGGTGCTCGGCAGGATCGTAGGCTGAAGGACCCGTACCGATGGTCTTCCACCAATCCCTGAAGGTGAGCTGGAAGCCAAACTTCGCGAACTCTTCCTGCCAGGCAGTGAAACGCGGCATCTCGGTGTCGAGCATCAAACCATCAAAATCAAAAACAAACCCCTTGAATCTCATACGTGTCCTTTAATTGCTTGAATATCCCATAACCTGCAGGGATATTCAAGAGAGATAACCTAATTGTATTACTTAAGCATTTCCTGACCGCTGAAGTTGCGTTCAGGTGAGAGCAACGGCAGGATGCTTTCATCGTCCTTGGTGATCGATTTTTGCGCCAGGCGTGCGAGCAACTCTCCGCTGCTCGGGCCGAGCATGAATCCCTGACCGCAGAAACCAACACCGAGCAAAAAGTTGCTCACCTGCGGGCACCAGCCAATGATGGGGAAGCCGTCAGGGGTCATGGGATACGTCCCGCGCCAGGTGCGACGCACGCGGATGTTCGCGAGCCGGGGCATGATCTGTACCATACGTTGGGAGACCATGGGCAGGAATTCACTGGTCTCGTTCACATCCATACCCCAGGCATTCGGGCTGGGGGTGATGCAAAAGATGATCTGTCCGGTGCTGTGCTGATAGAAATAGTAATTAGCCGAACCGGGAGCCGGGTGGATGTCCACCACCATCGGTCCAAGGAAGCGGGCTACAGCTTCTGTGATAGCTGCTTCATGTGAATCAGGCTTTACGGGTAAATCCACACCCACCATTTTGCCGACTTCTTCCGCCCATGCGCCGGAGGCATTGAGTACGATTCCTGTTGAATAGGTCTCCCGGTCGGTCTGGATCTCTGTGATGCGGTCGTGGTCGAGCTTCATCGTAGTCACAGGTTCGTTGAAGTGGAATTCAGCACCAGCCTGCACAGCCAGTACGTAAAACGCGTGGTTGGAAAGCAGCGGCGAGGCGCTGCCGTCGTCGAGTGAGAACGTTCCGCCGATCAATCCTTCCGGGTTCAGGTCGGGGATGATCTTCAGATAATCATTTTTGTCGTACCAGTCGTTCTTGATACCGGCTTTGGCGTGAATGGGCAACAGGTCTTTGAGGATCTTCTCTTCACGGGGTGAGTAAGCCACATAGGAATAGCCGCACTGGTCCCACTCGATATCGATGCCGAAGGTTTCTTTGAAAGAGGAAAATATCTCGATGGAGCGCCTGCACAACATGATCTTGGCCGGATCGGAATGGGTAGCGCGAATGCCGCCGATGGCACGTTTGTTCGAGCCCTGTCCAACGCTGGGAACGGATTCCAAAACAAGCACCTTCATACCTGCTTTCGCGAGGTAATATGCAGCAGGAGCGCCCACAGAACCGGCACCGATGACGATTATGTCAAAATTCTTTGGTGTCATGGCTATTTCCCCTTTTCCTTGGTTCCGGCAAAGACGCCCAGGGGAACCTCAATAAAGATCGGCCTGCGGGATGGATCTACCACTTCATTGATTGGCACATTCTCCTCGCGGAAGATGCGCTGAATGAGCGAAGCGCAGGTCTTGGCCCCGCACGCACCCATACAGGCACGCGTTACCGTTTTGATCTCGTTCATGTCGCGGTAACCCTGTCGGATCAGGGCGCGTATCTCGCCGGCTGTTACGTGTTCGCAGCGGCAAACGATGGTGTCATCCTCAACGTGGTGCACGTATTGGTGCATGGGTTGAGTGATTGGGTTTTCCTGGATGCGGATGCCCGCGATCTTGGCAGCGATATCTTTGGAAGCTTCCACGACGATGATCATGGTGCGGTCGCTGGAGGGGATGGTATGGATATCTGTCACCTCAAGGTTACCCAGAGGGTTGCCTTCAGTATCAAGCACGGTGACGATGTCCTTTTTTGAAAGGATCTCGCGGGAAAACTCGTAGGGGATGGAGACAAGAGGGTGCTCGGGGTTGGAACGGTAATCCACTAGTGTGATGGCCAGACCAGGGCAGCCGGCCACACAACGTTCACATACCTGGCAGGAATAGTTGTTGCCGACGAACATGGGGATGGAGCGGATGTCCTTTTTGTCGACAATGATCAAGCCATTGGGGCACAGGCCCGAACAGGGGTTGCAGGGAATTTCCTGGTTACAGTGGAAGATGGGTACTACACCTTCTTCCAGGTCGGGGAGCATTTCAGCAAACACGTTGCCGGGTTTCGATTTCAGGATTTCGCCCGTACGGATCCAACTTGAAGGGATCTCGCCGACATTTTCACCCAACGAATGGGCTATTTCAAGACCACGGATTTTGCCCGAGAAAATGGCAGCGGAAGCTTCTGCGATCTCTTCAGCGTCACCGGCCACAAACACAGGGATGTTGAAATCGCGCGCCTTCCTGTAGAATTCGTTCACCGGGTCGAGACCGACGGCGATGAGGATGGCGTCGCACTCGAATGATCTTTCAGTGCCTTCGATGGGTTTGAAGTTCTTGTCCACCTTGGCAATGGTGACCGATTCCACTTTGTCGGTGCCATTGGCACTGACAATGGTGTGCGAAGTATAAATGGGAACACCCATGCGCACCAATTTGTCCTTGTGTACCTTGTATCCGCCGCACTGGGGCAGGGCTTCGATAAGTCCAACCACACCAATGCCAGCTTGGAGGGCGTGGTAGCCTGCGATAAGACCCACGTTACCGCCGCCGACGATGAAGAGCTTTTCGGCCGGGCGTACGAGGTCGCGGTTGACCAGGGTCTGGAAAGCGCCGGCGCCGTAAACGCCGGGTAGGGTGTTGCCTTTGAAAGCCAAAAATTTTTCGCGCGCACCGCTGGCCACCAGCAGCACATCAGGGATGATCAGTTTGTACTCATCTCCGTTACGAAGCACACCTATCTTTTTGTCACTGAATACTGCCAAACAGGTGGAACGCGTCCAGATCTCAACAGAGGGGTACTTGTGCAGCTCGTTCTCAAGTTTGGTGGCGATGTCGATGCCGCGGGTACCGGCAAACACGGCATCCATGGAGCCAAAGAAGCGGTGTGTCTGCAAGACGAGTTTGCCGCCGAGACGGTGTTTGTCATCGATCAAGAGAACTTTGACCCCCAGTTTTCCCAGTTCGATGGCAGCAGAAAGGCCGGCTGGTCCACCGCCGATGATCAACACCTGAGTCTTGATCTCCTCAATGGGAGAGACTTCGGGGGTATCGGCAACCTTTGGCAATTCGGGCAACCCATCGTTTGGCGAAACCTGCATGCCGGCAGTGACCAGTTCCATGCAAGATTTCACAGGCTTGCCATCGGCGATGACCATACACTGCGAGCATTGACCATTGGCGCAGAAGATGCCCAGAGGGGAATGGTCCTTCTGGTGATGCCCAAAAACGCGTATGCCGTTGGCAAACAGGGCAGCTGAGATTGTCTCTCCGCTTTTGGCGGTGAGCGTTTTCCCCTGCCAGGTGAATTGAATATCTTGCTGATCGGGAATGGGTAAAATGGGGTGTTTATCGATCCGGTATTGAGTCATAGGTTCCCTTGAACTGAGATTTAAAATCGCTACCGTTCCGCGTAATTGTACCAAAAAGTGTAAAGCTCGCGTAATGAGGTTTATCGCCAAAGTTCATTCGCTTGTCATATTCAATAAGAAACTGGTACACTTGGTTCGGTAAAGCAATTATTGAGAGTGAGGCTCTATGAAAAGGATCGCAGTTCTAACAAGCGGAGGCGACGCCCCCGGTATGAACGCTGCCATTAGGGCAGTAGTGAGGACGGGTGTGGCCAATGGTATGGAAGTATACGGCGTGAAAGGCGGTTATGAGGGCCTGATCAACGGCATCTTCACACCCCTTGGAACGCGTGATGTGGGCGGCATTCTGCAGCGCGGCGGTACCATCCTGGGAAGCGCCCGCTGCCCTGAATTCAAGACCGAGGCCGGGCAAATGAAAGCCCTGCGCTCCTTGAATGGTGAAGGTATTGAAGGGCTTATCGTTATTGGCGGTAATGGGTCGCAAACTGGTAACTACGCCCTGCACAAGCTGGGATTCCCGGTGGCTGGAATCGCCTCCACCATCGATAATGACTTATGGGGCTCTGACACTACCATCGGCGTGGATACTGCGCTCAATATCGCGCTGGAGTCCATCGATCGGCTCAAGATCACGGCTTCTTCTCACCAGCGGGCTTTCCTCATTGAAGTAATGGGGCGCAACTGCGGCTACCTTGCGCTCATGGCAGCCATCGCTGGCGGAGCTGAACATGTGGTCCTTCCAGAGGTTAAGGCAGATCCCGAGAAGATCGCAGAGGTCCTTTCTGCGGCATATGAGAAAGGCAAATCCCATGCCATCGTGGTGGTGGCAGAAGGCGCCAAGTACAATGCCACGGCCTTGCAGGCATATTTCACAGAACACCAGGAACGCTTGGGTTTTGACATCCGCATGACAATCATTGGCCATGTGCAACGCGGAGGCAATCCCAGCGCGGTGGACCGCATCCTGGCCAGCCGGTTGGGGGCGGGGGCTGTGCAGCAGCTCGTGGCGGGCAACTACGGTGTCCTGGTCGGGGAGGTCAAAGGCGACATTGTCACCACACCGCTTGAAGAGGTGGTCAACCATCTCAAACCGCTGGATATGAACCTTCTGCAACTGGCAGAGATCCTGGATTGAAGTAAAACCGGAGAGCATCGCTCTCCGGTTTGTCTATTCTTTGTGCCTTAAAAAAGCCTCGATAAAACCGTCCAGGTCGCCATCGAGCACGGCCTGGCTGTTGCCGGCTTCAAATTCTGTGCGGTGGTCCTTCACCATCTGATAAGGATGCAGCACGTAAGAGCGAATCTGGCTGCCCCATTCCGCTTTTTGATACACGCCGCGAAGGTCGGCCAGGTGCTTATCCTGCGCCTGTTGAGCCAGGTCGAGCAGGCGGGAGCGTAATACGCGCATGGCATTTTCGCGATTCTGCATCTGCGAGCGTTCGTTCTGACAGGAAACCGTGATACCCGTCGGAATGTGAGTGATGCGGATGGCAGTGGCGTTCTTTTGCACATTCTGTCCACCGGCGCCGGATGACTTGTAGATATCCACCTTCAGATCATCGGGATTGATGACCACCATTGGGTCTTCCTGTGCAGCCTCTGGGAGCACTTCCACCTGGGCGAAGGATGTATGACGGCGGTGAGCAGAGTCGAAGGGGGAGAGCCGCACCAGACGGTGCACGCCCTTCTCAGCCCGCAGATAACCATAAGCGTACGGGCCATTGACAGCAATACTGACCGTCTTGATACCGGCTTCCTCACCTTCTGTGGAATCGAGGATCTCGGTGGCGAAGCCGCGCCGCTCAGCCCAACGGATGTACATACGCTCGAGCATGGCCGCCCAATCTTGAGCATCAGTGCCGCCCTCCCCGGTGTTGATGGTGAGCAGGGCGTTGCCGCGATCGTATTTACCGCTGAGCAGGGTGGAGAGTTCGAGCTTCTTCAGCTCATCTTGGATGAGAGTGGTTTCTTTATCCAATTCCTCCTGAAGGGAGGAGTCTTCAAGTTGAGCCAGTTCGAGGGTGTCGTTGATCTTGGTTTCCAGTTTACGCCATTGCTCGATTTCGCCGCGCAGGTCGGCGAGGTTTTTCATTAACGTCTGGGCTTGCTGTGGATCGTTCCAGAGGTCCTGGTCTTCAGAGCGTTTCTGCAGACCGGCTAGTTCTTCTTCCTTTTTGGATAAGTCAAAGACGCTCCATGAGCGAATGGATCGTGGATTGGTTCGTCTTGAGAGTTGTGATCAGGTCTTCCATGTTTCCTCGTTTGTTAAATATTCAAAATTCCGTTAACAAAGGCTTCTCTATCAAACAGCTGCAAGTCTTCGGGTTTTTCACCGAGGCCCGCAAAATAAATGGGAAGGGCGAGTTCCTGCTGGATGGCGAATGCCATGCCGCCGTGCGCCGATGAATCGAGTTTGGTGAGGATGACACCGTTGACATGAACGGCTTCCTGAAAGGCCTTGGCCTGCAAGAGGGCGTTCTGGCCGGTGGTGGCATCAAGTACCAGCAGCACACCATGAGGCGCGCCTTCGAGCGCCTTGCCGGTGACGCGATACACTTTCTTCAACTCTTCCATCAAGTTGTAGCGTGTGTGAAGACGGCCGGCGGTATCCACAAGCACCACATCGAACTTGCGCGCCAGCGCGGATTGAATACCATCAAAGGTCACCGCGCCGGGATCACTGTCGGGCTGGCCGGAAACAATGGGCAGGTTGAGACGTTCAGCCCAAACCTGGAGCTGGTCGATGGCGGCGGCGCGAAAGGTATCTGCTGCTACGAGGAGCACTTTCTTACCATCATTGGTGAAAAGCTTGCCCAACTTGGCAGCGGTGGTGGTTTTGCCCGAACCATTCACACCCACCAATAGGAACACCGTAGGTTTGTGTGCCAGCGGCAGCGGCTCAACCGGGGTGAGGCGGTTCAAGAGATCTTCCTTGAGGGCTTGTGTCAAATCCTCGCTGTGGGTCAGGCCTTCATCCGCGACCTTCTTTTTGAGGTTGGCGATCACCGAGAGCGTGGTCTCAACTCCGAGATCGGCCTGGATGAGCAATGCTTCCAGTTCATCCCAGGTATCGGCTTTGATCTCGGTAGCACCCAGGAAGGACGCAATACGGCCGAACCCGGCTTTGCGGGTGCGGTCCAGTGATTCTTTCCATTTTGAGAAAATATCTGCCATAGCCGAAAAATTATAACATGCGAAATCAGAATGCTTATCCACCAGTGGTGGAATGTTGTGACGCCAGTTGTCCGCAGCCAGCCTGAATGTCGATGCCGCGACGCAAGCGGATGGTGCAGGGGATACCGGCAGCCTCAAGGATGGTTTTGAAACGCTCGGCGCGGTCGCGGGTAGTGGGGTGCCCGCCATATTTGTGCGTCGGGTTGAGGGGGATGATGTTGACGTGACAGAGCATTCCTTTCAACAGGGCAGCCAGTTCCTGCGCGTCGCTTTCGCGGTCATTTACTTTCTCGATGAGCGCCCACTCGAAAGTCAGGCGACGGTGGGTGGCAGCGATATAGTCTTTGCAGGCAGTCATCAGGGCTGATATCGGGTACCTGCGGTTGACGGGTAAAAGTGAGGAGCGCAGTTCGTCGTTGGCTGCATGCAGGCTGATAGCCAGGTTAACCTGACTCTTTTCTGCAGCAAAGCGTTCTATCTCAGGCACAATACCGACTGTTGAGATCGTCATGCGGCGAGCTCCCAGGTTGAAACCTTCAGGGTCATTAAGACGATCGATTGCTGCCATCAACGCGTCGTAGTTTTGGAAAGGTTCGCCCATGCCCATGACCACGATGTTGGTCACCTGCTTGTTTTGCTCTTTCAATAAACGGGCATAGTAAAGCACCTGTTCCACGATCTCACCTGAAGAGAGGTTGCGTTTGAATCCCATCTGCCCGGTGGCGCAGAAGACGCAACCCATGGCACATCCGGTTTGCGAGGAAATGCATAAGGTTTGCCGCTCTTCGTAATACATCAGCACCGCTTCAATGGCGTTGCCATCTGATAAGGTAAAGAGGGTCTTTACCGTTTGTTCATCTGAAGAAACCAGTTTGCTTGTTGGTTGTAGTGAAGAAAAACAAAAGCTCGATGCAAGTTTTTGGCGCAGGGGTTTGGATAGCGTGGTAATCTCGAGCGGATCAGCGATCAGATCCACGTAGACAGCCCGCCAGGTCTGGCGGGCGCGGAATGCCGGTTCGCCCATTTCCTTGAGCCTTTCCTGCAATTGGGGAAAGGTCAGGTCGTAGAACAGAGGTCTGGCAGATTCGTTCACCTAGAGCAGGTCTCCGAGTTCAGGCACGAGGATGTCGATGGCAGGCTGCCAGGCCTCGCCTTCTTCACGGGAAGCGATGCCGGATAATACGAGGGCAGTCTTCAACCCGGCGCGCTGCGCGCCGAGGATGTCGGTCTCGATGCGGTCGCCGACGGCCAGGGTCTCTTCGGGTTTGGTGCCTAGTTTCTCAAGCGCGAACTCATACAGTGTGGGATTGGGCTTGCCGGCGATGATGGGCTCCACGTCGCTGGCGGTGACCAGCGCGGCCAGGATGGCACCCGCGCCCGGGATGAGTCCCTCGGGGGTGGGGAAGGTTCTATCCGGATTGGTGGCATAGAAAGGAACGCCGCGGCGGATGAGCAGGGTGGCGGTCTTGAGCTTCTGGAAGCTGATCTGGCGGTCAATGCCCGCGATCACTGCAACGGGGTTTACTTCGGAGATATGGAATCCGGCTGCTTCGAGAGCGCTGATGAGACCGTTCTCGCCGATCACATAGACCGGGCCGCCCGCAGGGAAGCGCTTCTTGAGCAGATAAGCCACCCCCATAGCGGAAGTGATGATCTGTTCCTCACGCAGGTTGGCACCCAGCCCCGCCAGTTTTTCAATGTACTGGGCAGGGGTGCGCGAGGCATTGTTTGTGGCGCACAAGACCTGCAGCCCGGCTTTCTCGAAGCGGGTAAAGACGGCACCGAGGTCGCCAATGGCATCATTCTCGCGCCACAGTACGCCGTCCATGTCGAGGACGAGGGCTTTGATGTTTCTTAAGTGCTTGATATCCATTAAGGTCTCCAAAAAACAAACCGGATAGCTGCGCCACCCGGTTTGTTGAGGGATCGTATTATCAGGCCTTGGGCGGAGTGAGTACCTGGTCAACCAGGCCGTAATCCACCGCCTGCTGGGCGTCGAGATATTTGTTGCGGTCGGTATCGTGCTCGATCACGTCCAGGGGCTGACCGGTGGAATCAGCCAGGATCTGGAGCAGGCCGGCTTTCAGGCGCAGGATCTCCTTGGCCTGGATCTCGATATCGGTGGCCTGACCTTCGGCACCGCCAAGCGGCTGGTGCATGTGGATGGTAGCATGAGGCAGGGCATAGCGTTTGCCCTTGCTGCCAGCAGCCAATAACACCGTGCCAAATGAGGCGGTGACACCCACGGCAACTGTGCTGATCTTGTTGGGGATCATCTTCATGGTGTCATAGATGGCAAGACCTGAGTAGATCTGCCCGCCGGGGGAGTTGATGTACATCTGGATGTCGGCATCGGGATCTTCGCGGCTGAGTACGAGTAATTGGGCTACCACAGCGTTCGCGACCTGGTCGTCGATGGCCGTTCCAAGGAAGATAATGCGTTCCCGGAAGAGCAGTGAGTAGATATCATAGGCTCGTTCACCGCGCCCGGAGGACTCGATGACCATGGGAATGACGTCTTTTGGCTGTAAATTCTTCACGTTACCTCCTGTAACTATTTCACAACTATACACCAGGAATATCTATTTTTTATCAGATTTCCCGGTCTTGGAGGTCTCAGAAGCAGCCTTGGCTGGCTTTTTGGCGGATTTTGCTTCGCCATCAGCGGCTACGGCGGCTTTCTTGGCGGGTTTCTTTTCGGCAGCGGATTCACCGGCTGCTTCAGTCGTTTTCTTCGACTTGGAGGGTTTTTCTGTTGCTTCAGATTTGGCTTCTTCAGCCTTGCCGGTGGCGATGTCTTTGAGGCGGTCGCGCAGGTTGCGATTGAGCAAGCGAGTAGCGGCCTGCATGGCCACGGCATTGGTGAACTGCTCGGATTTCAACTGCTTTTGAAGCTGCTTCATATCAGTGCCGTATTGCATCTCGGCAACGACATTCTTGAACTCTTCCTGCAGGTCTTCGTTCTTGATCTCGACCTTCTCGGCCTTGGCCAGTTCGTCGAGGACGAGGGAGCGTTCGAGGCGGCGGATGGCGGCGGGTTTGACTTCCTCGTCCAGCCAGGCAGCTTTTTCCTTCTTAATGGTCTTCAGGTAGGTGTCCAGTTCCATGTGCTGGTGGGAGAGGTCGTGTTCGATCGATTCCACGACATGTTCCATCTCGTGCTCCAGGGTCTGGGGAGCGTACTTGACTTTGGCGCCCTTGACCAGTTCATCGTAGATCTCTTCGAAGTAGGTCTGCTCGTACTCTTCTTTGGCCTGGGCTTCGAGCTGCTTACGCACCATTTCGCGCAGTTTGGCCACGTTCTCGAATTCACCCAGGCTCTGGGCGAACTCATCGTTCAGCTCGGGCAGATGCAAGGCCTTAACGCTCTCCACCACGGCGTGGAATTCAACTTCCTTGCCGCGCAGGCGGTCGTACTTGGAATCATCGGCATACTTGTATTTGAAGGTCTTCTCGCCCTTTTCAGCCACGCCGATGAGGTTGTCGCCAAATCCGGCGTAGGGAAAGTCGTTTTCTTCGGGGTCGTTCTCGCCGATGACAAGCTGCAGTGGGGAGTCGTTAAGGACTTCGGCCTTTTCGTCACCAACTGGTTTTGTCAGCGTGGCGTCGAGTTTTAAGTAAACCAGGTCACCCTTGGCGGCGGGATGATCGGCGGGTTCGGCAGTGGCGTAGTTCTTGCGCATGCGTTCGATGAACTCATCGACCTGTTTCTCGGCCACGGCCTTGACGCTGTACTTCTTGCGCAGGGATTTGTAATCGCCCAGTTTGACGGTGGGTTCGAGAGGGATGAGGAAGGTGGCCTTGATGGGGTCGCCATCGCTGATCTCGGTCAGAGAGCCTGGGGCGGCGGGTTGGATCTTGGCTTCATCGAGGATGGCCGGGTAGTTCTCGTCCACCAATAATCCCTTGGCCTCGTCGGTGATGGATTCTTCGCCGTAAAGGCGGAGAATGACGTCGTAAGGAGCCTTGCCGGGGCGGAAGCCGGGCACCTTGGCACGCTCAGAGAGCTTGCGCGCGGCTTTGTGTTTGTACTTCTCGAGGAGGCTGGCTTCGAATTCAGCCACCACCTGCATCTGATGATCGTCCTGGAGTTTGGTTTCGATTTTCAATTTTTAATCCTTCTTTACTATTCGTTTGTCAATTTTCCTGTGGGGAAAGAGGGACTTGAACCCTCACGCCTTGCGGCACATGATCCTAAGTCATGCCTGTCTGCCAATTCCAGCATTTCCCCAGGCGCAGGAATTATAAGCGAGAGGGGGGGTAGCGTCAATAATGAGGAAGGGGAATACAGGCAAGGGATGGTTTCGATAACTCGGAGCCCCTGCTCCGCTCTGCGTGCTGGAGCTGGGCGCACACAAAGACATTGTACGGAACGAATTGAAACGACTCCATATTCAATCGATGTATAACGGACCCATACGTTACGAAACCTGACCACGAAAAGCACGAAAAACATGAATAATTACAGCGTATAGAAAGAATGTTCCATAATTTAATTATACTTACACTGTCAAGGAGAATTGAGCCCATCTCAACTGAATTGTCGAATATAATTGAAGTCACCTGCATTTAGCAGGTCATTTTATTGCCGGAGGCTCGCATGAGTCGCGTTTACAATCCAGACAGCGCCGGGAAGGAACGCAATACACTAACGCGCGGGGTGGTACTGGCCCTGCGTGAATTGATGAAACAACAGGGCACCGATGACCTGACCAGGGACCTGGCGGCGTTCATCGTGCTTTCGCTGGAAGAGATCAACGGAACAATCGAGGCTTCGGTGGGCGCCTGGGAAAAGCGGGGATACTGGGTGAAGGCCGACAAGTTCCGCCTCGAGTGGGAGTGGGCCGGGCAGAATGCAAAGACCATGCGGGATGCGCTGCTCAAGGACGATTGGGCGACTGTAGCGCTGATCTCGGCCAAAGTGGCACAGAAGCTGGGCAAGGTGACCGTGCCCGAGCGTCACCGCCTGGGCACACCCTGGGTGGGGGCATGGAAGAAACTATTTTCCGAATTATAACTATGTAACTTACAAGAGGAGAAGTTTCGATGCATAAGCATTTCATGATTGTTTCATGCTTATTGTTCCTGGTTCTATCTTCGTGTAGTACGGCAAAATCAACCCCGGAAGAAGTTGTTTTGACTTTAACTCCAACAGCCACCACAACGGCTACATCGCTCCCATCTCCAACAACTGTGCCTTTACTCTTTGGCGGGTATTCTGCGGATCGGTTGTCCGTTAACAGGATTTTAGGTCCTGATGTGAATTTGACATCAATTGATGGAAAAAATTCTATTACGATACCGCTCGAGGGACTTGATGAGAAAAACGACCTCCATTATGTGCCATTACGTTGGTCACCAGATGGTAAATGGCTTGCTACGGGTTTCACTTATGATTGTGAGGAGGGATGCGGAATTCATCTGATCGACATTGATCATCGCAAGGATCACCTCGTCGTCCCAGAGGGCGAGTATAAAACACCACCAAATTACCATGAGTTTGTTTATTCATGGAACGCTTCAAGCGATTCAGTAATTACTGCAATTTCCGATGGTCAAGATCTCCCATTTCAAGAAGACCCAATCGTAACAATTGGTATATCCGAATTTTCAATCACTGATACAGGCAACATGGGTGTTAAACCGATGTACTCGCCCATAGGGGATGACTACGCGTTCGTGAAATGTGAATGGCCAAACCATTATTACTATGTGATGAAAGCCGATGCAACCGAACCTACGCTTGTAACAACTGCACCTATTGGCAATCCATTTGATTGTGATGCACAGTATCTATGGAGCCGGGACGGGAAGAGCCTTATCTATGCCACTACCAAGGAAATTCTCTCAGTAGATGTTGATACAACTGTAAAACGTGTGATTCTTAAGATGAATTCTTACTATACTCTAGGGCCGGAACATTTATCCCTCGATAGCAAATATCTGGCATTTCATTATGGTCCTAGGAACGCGCCCATAAATCCGGGTTTTGTCAACCTTGAAACCGGAGAATATGTTCTGCTGTCAAAAAGCGGGGGTCTCTTCTGGACCAAAGATAACCAGTTGTTTTTATATAGTTATTCTGAGGATGGCACGCGCTCTACATATTCTGTAGATCTGGCAATCGGGGCCTTAACATCCATTGATATACCGGAGTGGGCCGGTTATCCGATACAACCCTGATCCAAAAGATAGAGCCTATCCACACGGAGGTTTTTATTAAAACCTCCGTGTTTTTGTAACTCTTCCTCTTGACATTAACGTAACGTTATCCTTTATACTGTTGGCATGTACACAGTCAAGCAGCTTGCCAGCAGTGCCGGCGTGACGCCGCGCACGCTCCGTTTCTACGATGAGATCGGTCTGCTCTCACCCGCGCAGGTGGGGGAGAATGGCTACCGTTACTACGACGAAGAAGCGGCGCTGCGCCTGCAGCAGATCCTGCTCTACCGCAGGATGGAATTGCCGCTGGAGGACATCAAGCAAATCATGGGACGCCGTGATTTCGATATCCTCGCTGCGCTGGAGGTGCACCGCCTGGAGCTGCTAAAGAAAATTGGCCAATTGGAAACGATTAAGCGAACTGTGGATGAGACAATCCAGCATATGAAAGGAAAATCGCTAATGACAATCAATGAATTATTCTCCGGCTTTTCTGAAGAACAGCAGGCCGAGTACGAGAAGGAAGCGATGCAGACCTATGACCCGGAGATCGTCAAGGCATCCAACGCGAAGTGGAAAGCCATGTCGAAGCAGGAGCAGCAGCGCATTCTGGAAGAAAGCAAACAGGTTTACCTGGATATGATCGCGGTTATGCCCAAGGGGCCGGCATCCGCGGAGGCGCAGGCCTGTGTGGAACATTGGCGCAAGAACATGGATCATTTCTGGACCCCAAAACCGGAGCAATTGGCTTATTTTGGAGACCTGTACAACAATGATCCCCGCTTCAAGGCGAATTTCGAGAAGATGCAGCCGGGGCTGGCGGAGTTTATGAGAGAAGCGATCAGGGAGTACGTGATACAACAAAAATAATTGTATGGGCGATTCATGAATCGCCCATACACATACCACAGGGAAAAAAAGTACGGGCACAGAATGCTGTGCCCGTACAAATATCATAAATGGATCTCTATTTCTTTTTCAGGATGATGCGGGCGTCGACAACCTTGAGACCCTTCTTCTCTTCGTAGACAAGAACCGGGTTGGCGTCAGTTTCTGCGATCTCATCCTGCATATCCAGGATCATGGTCGAGAAATTCTTGACAACCGAGGCCAGGGCTTTGCGGTCGCGGGGAGCTTCACCGCGGGCACCGGCCAGGATGGCGGCTGCCCTGATCTCACCGAACATTTCGAGGGCGTCTTCTTCGGTGACGGGTGCGACGCGGAAGGTGACGTCTTTGAGAACTTCGACGAAGATGCCGCCCAGACCGAACATGACGGTGGGGCCAAAGGTAGGATCGTTGACAGAACCGAGGATGACCTCAGTGCCCTTGGGAGCCATTTCCTGAACGGCGATGCCGTGGACATTGGCGTCGGCTTTATAAGCCTTGGCATTGGCGAGGATGGTGTTGTAGGCCGCGCGCACACCGGCTTCATCGGTGATGTTGACCTTGACACCGCCGGCATCCGATTTGTGCAGGATGTCGGGGGAAACGATCTTCATGACGATGGGGAAACCGATCTTCTTGGCCAGGGTAACAGCTTCAGCTTCCGATTTGGCAAGCTGAGTGCTGGCCACAAGCAGACCGTAAGCGCTAAAGACCTGTTTGGCTTCAATCTCGGTGAGGGAATCGCGGCCATCAGCGCGGGCTTTGGCAATCACCTCAAGCGCGGTCTTGCGCGCCTTGGGGTTGGATTTGTAATCGAGGGTGTGGGTGCCTTCATGCAGCCGTGCATATTCACGCAGTGAGGCAATGGCATTGACGGCCACGTCAGGCGCGCCGTATGCAGGGATGCCGTTCTCAACCAGCCAGGCCATGGCTGCGTCGCAACGCTCGCCGCCAACGAAGCTGACGGTGATGGGCTTGTTTTTGACCTTGGAATCGACCACGGCCTTCTTGATGCTTTCCGCGATCTTCATGGGATCGGTCATGGCGGTCTCGCAGTAAAGCACAACCAGACCATCAGTCCACTTGTGGGCGTAGGCAAATTTCACAGGATCGTAGTAGCCATCATTACCGGTGCCGCCGGTGAGATCGACAGGGTTCTTGGCTGAGCCGAATTCGGGCATGTGTTTCTTGAACTCAGTCTGAACGTCCTCAGGGGCGAATTTCAGAGGTACGCCGTATTTCTCGGCCGCGTCGGTAGCAAGAACACCTACACCGCCGCCATTGGTGACAACCAGCAGATTATCACCCTTCATGGGGACCTGGAGGGAAAGGGCCTGGGTGCGGTTGAAAAGGTCGTTCAGATCGGCAGCCTGGATGACGCCGGCCTGTTTGAAGGCCGAGCCATAAACTTTGGCAGCACCGGCCAACGAGCCGGTATGTGAAGCGGCTGCGGCAGCGCCGTGGGCGGAAACACCGGATTTGAGGGCAATGATGGGTTTCTTGGATTTCTGGGCGGCTTCAATGAAGGTACGCCCATTGCGCAGACCTTCAACGTATAGGGAGATGCAGGTGGTCTCCTTGTCGTCGTCAAGCCACTCGATGAGGTCGGCGAAATCGACGTCGCTCATGTTGCCGATGGAGATCAGTTTATCGAAACCAACCTTGCGGGTGTATGTGGCCGCATCGAGCGCGATTAGCAGAGCGCCGGACTGGGTAACGAGAGAAGCCTTGCCTGGCAGAGGCAGGCAGGGAGCGAAAGAGCCGTTGAACTTGTCAGAATTTGAGAGCGAACCCACGATGTTCGGTCCGAGAATGCGCATGTTGTAGCGGCGAGCCACATCAACCATCTGGTCTTCGAGGTCCTTGTGACCGGCTTCGCTGAATCCGGAGGTGATGATGATCATACCTTTGACACCCTTCTTGCCGCATTCTTCGGTAACTTCAAGGATGAATTTGGCAGGAACGGTAACAATGGCAGAATCGATGGAGCCGGGAACGTCAGTAATATTGGGATATACCTTGAGTCCCAGGATCTCGGTGGCGGTGGGGTTGATGGGGTATATCTTACCCTCATAATTACCCTTGATCAGGTTGTCGAGAACGGTGTAACCGATCTTTCCTGGTGTCGCGGAGGCACCGATCACCGCAACAGTTTTTGGTCGAAGAAGACCATTAATGACTTTCTTATCCACGAATATCCTCCTGAGGATTAAAAATATTGTCTGATAGAATTACTTAGTTACAAAATGCAGTGTTCATTGACACGCATTTCATTTTAAGCATTTTAGTGAATACAGAAGTACTCATTTCAGCAGTTATTTGTCTTAATCCTATGCCAATGATAAACGAAAAAATATTCCAGCCACAAAACGGCTTACCATATGCTCAATCGATCGATTTGATATTAAGATCAGCTTTGGAAAGCGTGGATCCTTATCAGTTAACGAGCCAACACATTTTACTTTCAAACGGTGAACTTGGCAATTTAAAATTGACGGTTGGTGAAACACAGCGCATTTTTCTCATCGCGATGGGAAAGGCCAGTGTGGCCATGACACGGGCAGCCGTGGAAATTATTGGCGAAAGGATAATCAGGGGAGTATGCGTCAGCAAGGTGGCACTTGAGGTTCTGCCAAATTGGCCAAAGATCGATATTATCTATGGGTCGCACCCGATTCCGGATGAATGCAGTTTACGCGCCGGCATGGCTGTGCGCGATTTGCTTCAGAGTTTGACTGCTGAAGACCTGGTACTTGTGCTGGTTTCGGGCGGCAGCTCGGCGCTTGTGGTGGATCCTTGTGAGGGCATTTCCCTAGATGACATCAAGGCAACGAATCAGGCGTTACTGCGCTGCGGCGCGACGATAAATGAAATGAATTGCGTGCGGAAACACATTGAGCGGTTGAAAGGCGGAGGATTGGCAAGACTGGCACAGCCGGCAAGGGTGGAAGCGCTGCTGCTTTCCGATGTGATCGGCGACGACATGAGTGTCATCGCCTCAGGCCCGACGGTGGCTGATCCCACCACCTACGCAGATGCATTGGATATCATCCGCCAATATGGATTGGAAGACCAATTGCCGCGGGCGATCCTGAAGCACCTGACTGAGGGAAGCATAGGGCAAAAACCGGAAACCCTGAAACCGGAAGACGAAGTGACCAGGAGGGTGAGTAATACCATCATCGGCAGCAATCGCCATGCCATTGATATGGCCATACGAGAAGCCGAGAGACTGGGGTTGGCCACGCGCTGTGTCTCTACGCACCTGACCGGTGAAGCGGGACTAGCTGCCCAGTGGTTTTTGAATCAATGTTTGAGCAGCCAGCAGCCGCTTGAGCGGCCGTCCATGTCAGTTGCCGGGGGTGAATCCACCGTGACGGTGAAGGGGAATGGTAAAGGTGGCAGGAACCTACACCTGGCCCTGGCAGCGGTAAACCGGTTTGCTGGCATGGAAAACGTGGCTCTGGTGACCCTGGCAACCGATGGTGAAGACGGACCCACGGACGCTGCAGGAGCGATTGTCACCGGTGAAACAAAAGCAAAAGCCCGGGTTCTTGGACTGGACCCGGACGATTTCTTGAACTGTAATGATTCCTATGCATTCTTTGAGAAGGTTGGTGGATTGATCAAGACCGGTTCCACCGGCACCAACGTGAACGATCTGACTTTCTTCTTCCAGTTTTGAGCTTATTTCTCATAAACGCGCGGATTCGCGCAGAACGGCAGAGGTTTTCCTTCCAAACCGGCGAGGAGGTTTTCGACTGCCATGAAGGCCATACGCCGGCGGGTGAGGGTGGATGCCGAAGCAATATGGGGTGTGATGATCACCTGGGGCATAGACAGCAGTGGGTGTGAGGGAGGAATGGGTTCGGGATCGAACACATCAAGCGCGGCGGCAGCGACACGACCTGAGAGGAGCGCCTGATATAAGGCGTCATGATCCACCATGGCACCGCGCGCGGTGTTGATGAAAATTACTCCCGGTTTCATGGCCGCGAATTGCGCCGCGCCAATCATCCCGCGCGCCTGTGGGGAGAGGCTGGCGTGCAGACTGATGAAATCAGATTGTGCCAGGAGTTCATCCAGGGGGAGATACTCAACGCCGAGTTCAGCTTCTGCTTTTGTATCCCGAATGGGTTGGGTATAGAGCACGCGCATATTGAATCCACGCACGCGCCTGGCCACAGCCTGCCCAATGCGGCCAAAGCCGATCATTCCGAGCGTTGCGCCGTAAACATCGATACCGCAAAGCACGTCCGGTCCCCACGGGCGCCAGATGCCGTGCTGTACTTCGTTGTGGGCTTCCACCACGCGTCTGGCGGCCGCCATGAGCATTGCCCAGGCGAAATCAGCGGTGGTTTCAGTGAGCACACCGGGAGTGTGTCCCACCGGGATGCCCTGAATGGTTGCTGTCTGGACATCGACGTTATCGAAGCCAACGGCCATCTGGCTGATGACCTTGAGATGGTTCGCGGCTCCCTCTTCGATCACACGGGCGTCAATTGGGTCTGTCAGGAGGGTCAGAATTCCGTCCACCTGGGCGGCTTTCTCGACCAATACAGCAAGGGGCGGAGGGGAATCCTGAGCCCAGGTTTCCACCTCCACCTCTATGGGTATTTTGGTCATCGCATCCCGTGATATCTTGCGGGTTACGAAAACGCGGGTCATGCTAACAGCCTTTCCCCGCGTAACGTGCTTTTATGGAGGGAACAAGGTACTCACCAAAGGAGCGCTCGAAATCATATTCGGGTTTCCAGCCCCAGTCGCGGGCAGCAGCCGAGTCATCCACATCACCGGGCCAGCTATCCACGATGCCCTGGCGGGCGAGGTGAGGTTCAAAGGTGACAACAGCCTTGGGGAAGGATAGTTTGATGCGATCGAGGAATTCCTGCGCGGTGGGTGAGTAACTGGTCACATTGTAGACAAGCTGTTTGAGGTTTTCCTTCGGGGCAGCCTCGAGCATCAGGAGCGACTTGATGGTATCGGGCATGACCATAAAGGGAAGCCTGGAATCGGGGCGGACGAAGCAGGCATAGGGGATGCCCTGGGCGGCGTGATGCAGCATCTCGGGACCGTAATCGCTGGTGCCGCCGGTGGGGACTGTGACTGAACTGATAAGACCAGGGAAGCGCAGGCAGCGGAAATCGACGCGTGCCTGACCCTGATCAACGGCAAGCTGGCGGTAGTTGTTGGTAAAGTAACGGCCAAGGTGCTCACAATAAAGCTTGTTGCAGCCGTACATGGTGGTGGGTTTGAGGAAATCGTCCTCCTTCACTTTACCGGCACTGGCCTTGACTTCAAGGCTCGGCATACCATACGCGGCGATGGAACTGGGGTAGATGAATTTCACCGGGCGACCCTGCCATGAGGATTGCTCCACAGCCAGGCGCAGCAGGTTGAGGGTGCCCTCTACATTTACTTTATGGGCAGTTTCGGGGTTGTATTCCGCCTTGGTGGAGAGAATGGATGCCAGGTGGAAAATGCTGCGGATCTCGTACTCGGCCACAAGCCGGCCGAGAAGCATCAAATCGAGGATGTCTCCCTGAATAAATCGTTCGCAGGAAGCCTGCAGGCATTCGTCAAGAGGTTGTACGTCCATTGCAACAATACTGATGTTTTTCTGTTCCCCCAAATGAGCAATCAAGCCATGACCGATCTCACCGTTCGCCCCCGTAATCAGCACCACTTCTTTGCGCATAGACATCTCCAATTGTTAATGGGATTTTCAATCATTCTACTCAGAATGGTTGGTTTATGCCATTTTCAGCCGTCACGATTCCGGCAGTCATTAATCCTTCAATAATGAGGTGGGTGGTTTCTTCAATGGAGTGAACATCGGTGTCGATGATCAGGTCGGCATGCTCCCTGGCATCGCTGATACGGCGGAGCTGCTCCTCGTACTCTGCGCGGGTCCAGTTGAGCTGTTTGCGTGTGAGGGTGGAAGTAAAAGATACGTCGAGACAGATAAGGAAATCGGGGTTGACCAAACGCTGCCACATGTTGCGCACGTAGGAATGCTCCTGGGCGATGTGGCGGCAGGTGATACCGGCTGCCAATAAGCGTTTGATGATGGTGGATTTGCCTGAGGCGCAAATTCCAACAATGGCGATCACTGGGAAAGGCTTGCCTTCACTCATGGGCACTTCTGTGGGTGAACAGCGTTGGCAGCAGTGAAGAATTACAATGCGAAAGTAGGCGGTACTGGCAGACGCACCGACATACGGCGTATCTGGTCGGTCTCGGTGGACTGGATGCGCATGACCACCACCGACATGTCATCGTTGGGACGGTTTTGGTCCAGGCGGATGGCTTGGTTGAGCAGGGTATCAGCGATTCCCTGTGCGCTGGGGTCCTGTTCTTCCAGCGTGGCACTGAGGAGGGTGCAGAAATCGAGGGATTCGCCGGTGCGGTCACCGGCATTGGCGATGCCGTCGGTGAATGCCACGATGGTGATACCGGATTCGATGGGAAATTCGGTGATGGACGGGCGGATATTGCGCGAGGTGCCGATGGATACAGAATCAGTATTGATGCATTCCACAAAATCACCGTGGGCTATGAAGATGGGGGTGGGGTTGTTGCGTGTGATAACGATGGTACCGGTCTGCAGGTCGGCGGAGAGGATGTTGAGCGTTGCGGTCACTTTGCCATTGCGTTCGGTGAAGAGATGGTCCGACGCAGCACGAGCGGCAGCGCCATCCCGAACACCTTCGGCCAAAAGGCTGATGACCTGGCGTACGACCATGGTCGAGATTGACTTGGCGCCGCGGCCGGAGGTCTGACCGTCCACAAGGACAGCAGAAACGCCGCCGTTGGGACGTTCGACAATCTCTAGAGTATCCCCGCTTTCAGAGACGGAATACTTGTTTATCTTGGCTGCTGCCACATGGACTTCCATACGGAAATTGTACATCAAATGGATTAAGATGGATTAACAAATTCATGCTTGACAGGTGCCGATGCCCGCAAGTATAATGTACCGGCTTGTCGGGATATCGGCAGGCAGGGATTCTTTGACAGGAGTTTAAGAATGGTTCCTCTTCCAAAACGGAAATTATCAAAAGGACGCCGCGATCGCCGTCGTTCACAGGACGCATTGCACGCCGCCAATCTGGTGCAGTGCAGTAATTGCGGTGAGATGCGTCTGCCGCATACCGTCTGCCCGAACTGCGGTCATTACCAGGGGCGCGAAGTTGTAAGCGTTGAGAAAGAAACAAAGAAGAAATAAATTCCCGCCGATCTTTGACGGTTTGGTTTCTTGGTCAGCTTAAATACTTCAAAAACAGAAGCTTCTCGATGAGAGAAGCTTCTTGATTGTTAATGTTGAAAATGACAGATCATTCCAACTGGTCGTCGGTCACTTCGAGGTCCAGGTCGGATGTATCGAAGGTTTCGCTGGGTGCCGCAGCATGGAAGGTGCTGTATCGGGCCAACAGACGCCCGGGGATCAGACCCTTGATGAAAACACCCTTGCGCGTGTGTTCAATGTGCTCCACTTGTCCCTGTTCATGGAAGAGACTGATCAACTGACCTTCGGTGTAGGGGATCTGGACTGAGATATCGGTGAAGTTCTCGAAGAGCTCGGATTCGATGAGATGCATCATTTCTTTGAATCCGATGCCTTTCAGAGCTGATATGGCAACGGCGTTGGGGAATTCACGCGCGGCTTCCTTGGCCATTTCGGGATCGGGCAGGCGGTCAACCTTATTGAGCGCGATGATGGTGGGAATATGATCGGCATGGATCTGCTTGAGTGTCTCATTCACCGAGTTGGCCTGGGCCTGGGCGTTGGGATGGGTGACATCCACCACGTGGATGAGCAGATCGGCCTCAGCGATCTCTTCAAGCGTCGCCTGGAAAGCAGCCACCAACTGTGTGGGCAACTTCTGGATGAAACCGACTGTATCGGTGATAAGTGTGTTGTGCCCGCCAGGCAGGTCTACGCGCCTGGTGGTGGGGTCAAGGGTGGCGAATAGCTGGTTGGCGACCAGTACATCTGATTTGGCCAGATGGTTCAGGAGCGTCGATTTTCCGGAATTCGTGTACCCCACCAGCGAAATGAGCGGGATGCGCGAACGCTTACGTTGGGCACGATAGCGCTGACGGTGGGCGCGCACCTTCTCGAGTTCGTCCTTGAGGAATGAGATACGTTTACGGATCTCGCGGCGGTCGACCTCGAGCTGGGTCTCGCCGGGGCCGCGCATGCCTACGCCGCCTACCGATCCGGCACTGCCGCCGCCACCACCCGCCTGACGCTCCAGGTGAGTCCAGGCGCGGGTGAGACGGGGCAGGCGGTATTCGTACTGAGCCAGTTCCACCTGCAGGATGCCCTCGCGGGTCTTGGCGTGCTGGGCGAAGATGTCGAGGATCAACGCAGTACGGTCAATAACACGCACATGTTTACCCAGGTGCTCTTCCAGTTCACGCTGGTGGCGCGGAGAGAGCTCATCGTCGAAAATGACCACGTCAGACAGGGTCTCTTCCACCAGCGCCATCAACTCTTCGACCTTACCCTTGCCGATGTAAGTTTCGGGGTTGGGCGTATCCAGTTTTTGCGTCGTTTCGCCTACCACTTCCAACCCGGCGGTATCAGAAAGCAGTGCCAACTCCTCCAGCGATTCTTCCATGCTGATCGTCGAGGGTTTGCTGCGCAGTTCTACACCAACAAGAAAGGCTTTTTCTTTCGGCGGCAGGGTTGGGTAGGTGGTTTTGGCGGACATGCTAATATTTCCAGTTCTCAATGCGTTGCACGGCCTCACGGATACGCTCTGTGGACTGACCGAGCGAAATGCGCAGGAACCCTTCACCATGCTGCCCGTAGACGACGCCGGGAGTGGTGCTGACGCCAATCTCTTCAAGCATGCGGGAGCAGAAGGCCATCGAGTCCATGTTGCCGTTGGGGAGTTGTGCCCATACGTAGATGGCTGCGCGTGGGGATTCAAGGGTGAAGCCGGCCTTACGCAGGCCTTCCACCAGGATGTCGCGGCGTTCGCGGTAGATGGCGTTGCGTTCGTTAAGCCAACTCTGATCCGAGGTCAGCGCGGTGACGCCGGCATCGAACACGGGGATGAAGGTGGAGGTATCCATCTGGCTTTTATACGTGGAGAGGTAATTGATGACCTGTGCGTTGCCAACTGCCATACCCAGGCGCCAGCCGGCCATGTTGTAGGTCTTGGAGAGGGAGTTGAACTCCACGGTCACATCGCGCGCGCCGGGAACCTGCAGGATACTGGGAGCATTGTAGTCATCGAAGGTCACATCGCAGTATGGAGCATCATGCGCGATAAGGATATTGTGTTCGCGGGCAAAAGCCACGGCTTCTTCATAGAACTCCATGGTCGCCACAGCGCCGGTGGGATTATTGGGATAGTTCAGCCACATGATCTTTGCCCTCGAGAGAACATCAGGAGCGATGGCCTTCAGATCGGGCAGGAAGCCGTTTTCCTTGAGGAGAGGCAGATAGACGATTTCGGCGCCGGCAATGATGCTGCCCGCGCTGTAAACCGGGTAGCCGGGATCGGGTACAAGAGAGATGTCACCTGGGTTGAGCAGGACCTGGCTGAGGTTGAAGAGCCCTTCCTTGGAGCCGGAGCCCCAGCACTTCTTTCTGCGGGTCGAGTTCGACTTCGAAGCGTTCCATGTAGTACTCGACAATAGACTTGCGGAAGGCCGGGGTGCCGCCGTTGGGCGAGTAGCCGTGCGTATCAGACCGGCGCGCGGAGCTTACCAGACTGTCAACAATGAAGTCCGCGGGGGGCAGATCGGGAGAGCCGATGTCGATGCGAATGACATCCATTCCCTTGCTCTTGAGCTCGGCCAGTTTCTTGCCAAGCGTGGCAAAAAAATACGGCTTGAAAGAGGAGATCCTCTCAGCCGGGGCGAAATTTGGAGTTGAATTGTTCATTAATCAGAATCCCTTTAAATGAGGTTACCTGTAGTTTACGCCAAGTGAGGGGTTTTGCCAACTGTCATTTATCCTTAAGCCAAGTGAGGATTACATTGCCCACGATCTCCAGGCTTTGCGGAGATACCTTGTCTGCGGTATCAGCGGTGGTGTGCCAGTATGGGTAATCGAAATCGATTAGGTCAACCGCCTGGATGCCTTTTTCAAGGAATGGCGTATGGTCGTCGATCATGGTGTATTTCTCGCTGTTGATGAATTGGTCGGAATACCCCAGGCTGGCGGCGGTCAGCCAGATCTCGTTTTTCAGGGTGGCATCTGAGGAGCTTTCACGGTAAATGTTCAGATCAGCGTCACCGACCATGTCTAGAAGAACCAAAGATCGGGGTGTGACCGTGAGGGCATCGGCGTAAGCCTGTGAACCAAGTGTCCAACCCCAACCATCGAGGTTGCCCTGGTCCTCGGCATCGAAGAAGACGAGCCAGACATCGGTCTTGTTAGCGGGAAGCACGCGCGCGATCTCAAGCAGCACTGCCACCCCGGATGCACCGTCGTTGGCACCGGGGACGGGCTGGCTAAGCTCAGAGAGAGGTGTCTCCGCGTCATTCACCATGCGGGAATCGTAGTGGGCTGCCAGTATGATGGGTTGATCCACTTTCTCGCGGAAGGCGGTGATGTTGATGACCCTGTGTCCCTGAATATCGGTGTCCTGTATGTCGATCTGCCACCCGGCAGACATTAACTCGCTGATGATGTAATCCACTGCTTGGCTGTGGGCGTCGCTCTCCGGCACGCGCGGACCGAATGCCACCTGGTTGACAACGTCCTGATAGGCGCGGTCGGCATTGAAATTGGTATCAGGCTCAGTTGTGGGAGTTGCTGCCTTGCAGGCTGTGAGGAGCAGGCAGGCAGCCAGGATGATAGTGAAAGCAATAGAAATGCGTTTCATTTTTCTCCAATCATGGCATCCAGGGCTTTCAAAGCGCGCGCGGCGTAGGCAAGTCCGCGGTCCTTGCGCCCGCGCGGCGGATCTGGCAGCGGCGGCAGAATCCCGAACATGGCCTTCATGGGCTGAAAATCCACCGGGCTGGCATGACTGATGTAATGCAACAGAGCGCCGGTCATCGTCTCGAGCGGAAAGGCGAGCAGCGGTTTGCCGAGCAGCCAACGCGAAAGGTTAAGACCAGCAACAAGCCCAGAAGCAACGTTGCCCATGTATCCCTCCACGCCTATGATCTGACCAGCAAAGAACAAATCGGGGCGGGTGCGGAATTGCAGAGTGGCATCGAGGAGCGCGGGTGAGTAAATGAACGTATTGCGGTGCATCTGGCCATAGCGCACGAATTCAGCGTTTTCCAGACCGGGGATCATGCTGAACACACGCTTCTGTTCAAGGAAGGTGAGGTTGGTTTGAAATCCCACCAGGTTGTAGAGAGTATCCGCCAGGTTATCCTGCCTCAATTGCACCACCGCGTTGGGGCGCCTGCCGGTATGAGGGTCGCGCAGTCCCACCGGACGCATGGGTCCAAAGGCGGGCATCAGATCGGAACGATCGGCCATGACCTCGATGGGCAGGCAGCCCTGGAAGAAGAGTTTGTGACCGGCTTTCTTTTCCAGTGTGGGTAAACCTTCAAGACTTTTCAGTTGGATGCGTTCAGCGTTCTTCAACTCGTGAATGAAACGGTTGTACTGTGCTTCATTGAGCGGGCAATTGATGTAGTCACCGGAGTCGCTTTCCTCGTCAAACTCATAGCGGGAAGCGCGGAAAGCCACGTCCATGTTGATCGAGTCACGATTGACCACGGGGGCAATGGCGTCATAGAAAAAGAGCATGTCCTGCCCGCTGAGGTCGGCAATGGCTTCAGCCAGGGCAGGAGAGGTGAGCGGGCCTGAGGCAATGACCGCTGGACCCGTTGGAAGGGTCGGACATTCCTGACGGATAACGCGGATGTTGGGATGATGGGAGATCTTTTCGGTGACGAGAGCGGAAAATTTGTCGCGATCAACGGCGAGAGCGTAACCGGCCGGCAACGCGGAGGCCTCGGCGCAGGAGAGGATCAGCGAGTTCAATCGGCGCAACTCATCCTTGAGGAGCCCGGCTGCCTTTTCGTGCAGGGCTGAGCCAAGAGAATTGGAACAAATCAACTCAGCCAGGTCGCCGGTCTGGTGCGCGCCGGTGCTTTTTTCAGGACGCATCTCGTAGAGATTGACAGAGACACCTGATTCAGCCGCCTGCCAGGCAGCTTCTGAACCGGCCAATCCTCCGCCAATAATGGTGATCTCGGGCAAGGTGTCTCCTAACTTTCCTGCTCAAATTCTATCATTCATTGTTCAAAAAACCGTGGCATAAAACTTGCACCAAGAAGCGAAATACGCTATACTCTTTTAAGTATCCGACGAGGTAAACATGTTCCAGGGACAATTCCAGACCACCCGACCGATGACCACAGCGCACCTGGCGCAAACCATGGCGCTGCTCACGCTCACCAGCGATGAGTTGCAGCAGAAGATCGAATCCGAACTCTCTGCCAACCCCGCGCTCGAGATAGTGGAGGAAAGGCGCTGCCCCACCTGTCACCGCCTGATGCCGGGTCATGGGAATTGCCCCGTTTGCAGCCTGCCCGGGAACCCAAACAGCGAAGAACCCGTTGTTTTCCTCTCCCCGCGCGATGAATTCATTCCCAAAAAAGATTACGTGGATACTGCCATCGACGATGAACCCTATGCTCCGGCTCAAGAGGAATTACCCACTTACGTTCTGCGTCAGATCGCTCCTGATCTGGCCGCAGAAGAACGCGGTCTGGCGGCTTTTCTGCTGACCCACCTGGATGAAGACGGTTTCCTAACCACGACCTTGCTGGAAGTGGCGCAGTACTGTCACGTTCCATTGGAATTAGTGCAGAGGGTTCAAAAATTGATTCAGAAAGCTGACCCAGTGGGTGTGGGTTCCTGCAACACGCAGGAAGCTCTTCTGGTGCAGCTTGAATCCCTGGCCGAGGTCAGCGATGTCCCACCAATGGCGACACGCATCGTGAGCGAGGGCATGGACCTGCTCAGTCACCACCAATACGCCGAAATTGCCCATAAACTTGATATCCCGCAGAAACAAGTGGCGCAGATCGCGCAATTCATCAGTGAGAACCTCAACCCGTTCCCGGGCCGATCGCACTGGGGCGACGTGCGCCAACCCAACGCTGACGCACCTGAGGTCTACCACCGACCAGATATTCTTATCAATTTTCTCAACGAAAACCCGGCCAACCCGCTGGTAGTGGAGATCATCATGCCCATCTCCGGTACCCTGCAGGTGAACCCCATGTTCAAGCAGGCCATTCAGCAGGCTGACCCGAACGCGAAGGATGAACTCAAAGGCGACCTGGAAAAGGCTTCACTTTTTGTCAAATGCCTGCAGCAGCGCAACCACACCATGGAGCGTCTGCTCACACGCGTTGTTAGTCTGCAACGCGAATACATTATCCACGGTGAGAAGTTCCTCAAGCCGGTTACGCGCGCACAGATCTCCAAGGAATTGGAAGTGCATGAATCGACCATCTCGCGGGCAGTGGCCAACAAGGCCGTGCAGTTGCCCAACAAGAAGATCATCCCGCTGTCCTCTTTCTTTGACCGCAGTTTGAACGTGCGCACAGTGCTGAAAGAGATCATCGAAAGTGAGAAGAAACCCTTAAGCGATTCCGATCTGGCTGAGAAGCTCTCGGAAAAGGGTTTCGATGTTGCCCGCCGCACCGTGGCAAAATACCGCTCCATTGAGGGCATCCTTCCCGCCCATCTCCGCAAGGCCATGACCCAGCATACATGAAATCCATCCCAAACCCACTGCAGGCAAATTTCTTGAAGAAGAGTCCCCACGATGGATTTCAGGAGATGTGTTCGCTCCTTGGATTGGACCAAGCTCCAGTTGCTCTGCTCGAAACTGAATCAAAGAAAGTATTATTCGCCAATAGGGGAATGCTGGCGTTTTGCGGCTTCAACGAAACCGAAGTGTTCGATAAACCTGCGAAGACATTATTCCCTTCTTTGGAGATTAACAAGATTGGACTGGGCGAAAGCATGCCCATCCTGGTGGCACACAAGGGCCAGGCTCCCAACCAAATCACAGCAGATCTACAGCTTTTGGACGGCAACCTGGGCTGGCTGTATGTACGTATCCCACAAACGGTTGCCAAAGAGACCCGACCTGCGGGCGAAAATAACAGCGGTTACCGTCAACTCCTGGAACTGGCACAGGTGACTGATTACGCCAGCCTGTCGCTGGCACTGACCAGGGCTGCCGAAATCCTGCAGCAGGTGAGCGGGGCGGAGGCAGTCTGCATCTACCAGGCCGACGCCGAGTATCCCAAGTTCCTGAGGGTGGCAGATGCTGGCAGCGGACACGACTTCCCCGAGGAGTTGCCTTCGCTTGATTCAGTCCGCCTGTCTTCATCCATGCTGTGGACACCAGGAATGCGCGTGCTCACAGACCTGCACCGTTACGGCAGGACCAATAATTATCAGTACATCGCCTCCACACCGCTGGGTGAACCGAGCGCGCTGGTGGGCCTGGTAATTTGCGCGGGGAAGAATTCTCAACCTGAAAGCATCAATGACGATCTGCTTGAAACAATTCGCATGCAGATCGGCAGCGTGCAGCAGCATTATCTGCTCATCGAAAACCTGCAAAAAGAGAACCGCTCCTATGCGCGTATGGTCAACCTGCTCAACGCGGCATTCAGCAACATCAGCGAAGGCATCGTATTGCTCACACCGGATCTAACGATCCAACACATCAACCCGGCCGCGGAATGGATCCTGGGATACAACAGTATCGAGGTTCAGGGGCAGGAGTACGGCAACGTTCTCATCGGCACCGATCGCATTGCCCCGGCTCTGGACGAAGCCCGCAAAGGACTGGTCACGCACAACGTCGGCAAGGTAACGCTGAACCGCCGCAACGGGCAATCTTTTCCGGCGCAGGTTCAGGTGCTGCCGGTGATGATGAAGGACGCGCTGGTTGGCATTGAGGTCATCCTCAATGACATCAGTGAGAACGAGAACAACAAGGCGCTGACCCAACATCTGGAGCACCGGGCGCTGATTGGTGACTTCACCGCGGCATTTGCCCACGATATTCGCAACCCCATCAATAACATTGTCACCGGATTGCAGTTACTGGCCATGAAGATCCCGGCGGAAGACCCGAACCAGGAGATCGTGGCACGCATCCAGGCAGACTGTACCCGCCTGAACCACCTGATGGAATCCTTCCTGGCTTTCTCACGTATGAACGACATGCATTTTGAGCCGGTGGATATTGGTGCTTTCCTGACAAAAACACTCGACCGCTGGCATCCGCGCCTGATGCGAGAGAACATCACACCGGTGGTACAGATCGACGAAAACCTTGATAAAATGAATGGCGATCCCAGGGCACTGGACAGGGTCTTTACCAACCTGATCTCGAATGCCGTGGATGCCATGGCAACCAGCGGCGACACACTGGCTGTAAAGGCCAGCATGAACCGCGAGGTCTCCGGATTGAACCTGGTGGAAGTGAGCATTTCAGACAACGGGCCTGGCATCCCGGACGACATCAAAGATAGGATCTTTGAGCCCTTTGTCTCAACCAACAGTCAGAAAGGCACCGGCCTGGGATTGGCGATTACAAAACAAATCGTCACGGCCTTGAAGGGCAGCATCCGTGTGAATACCTTCCCCGGAGGCACCGTCTTTACCGTGAGCATCCCCGCATGGAACGGAGAAACCAAATGAGCTATACGATCCTCGTTGTAGATGATGAAGAGAATACCCGAATGAACCTGGATGGTCTGCTGACCGGGATCGGTTACAGTGTGGTCACGGCCGGTTCGTTGGCCGAAGCACGTGCTCACGTGCAAAAAGGGGAGGGCGATATCGTGCTGCTCGACCTGCAATTACCTGACGGTTACGGCCCGAACCTGCTCGTAGAAATGGCTTCCATGCCGGTGAGGCCGCCTGTCATTATGATCACAGGGTTTGGAGATGTGCAATCCGCTGTTGATGCTATGAAAAACGGCGCGATGGATTTTCTGGAAAAACCCATCGATTTTCCAACGCTAGAGAAATCGCTCAAGAAGGCTGTGGACCTGGTGTCGATGCGCCGAGAGCTTGACCATTTGCGCAGCGCCCAATTGCAAGAGAAAGACTTTGTCGTGGGTGAGACGCAGAAGATGAAGGACATCGTCGACCTGGCTGCCAAGGCCGCCTCCAAAAAGACGCATGTACTCATCACTGGCGAGACCGGCACAGGCAAGGATGTGTTGGCCAACTATATCCACCGCGTGGGTGCCAGAAAAGACAAAATGTTCGTGGCCATCAACTGCGCGGCCATTCAGAACACCATGCTCGAGTCGGAGTTGTTCGGATACGAAGCTGGTGCCTTCACCGGAGCGCAGAAACGCAAACCCGGCTTGCTCGAGGTAGCAGATGAAGGCGTATTGTTCTTGGATGAGATTTCTTCCATGCCGTTGGATATCCAGCCCAAGGTGCTGCGCGCCATCGACTCGCAGGCCTTCAAGCGCGTGGGCGGTACGGTGGACGTTAAAGTGGACGTGCAGATCATCGCGGCTTCCAACCGCGACCTGCAGAAAATGATCTCCGAGAACCTGTTCCGCGAAGACCTGTATTACCGTCTGCATGTGGTGGAGATCAACATGCCGCCGCTGCGCGAACGCCTGGATGACATCCCCGAGCTGGTTGGCTTCTTCATCCAGAAGAAGAACCTGCAGATGGGCATGAATGTGCGCGAGATCACACCCAACGCACTAGACTTGCTCAGGGGGTACTCATGGCCGGGGAACATCCGCGAGCTCTCGAACACCATCGAGCGGGCCATGTTGTTCTGCGACGGGCTCAAGATCGATGTGGGGGATTTGCCGACCGACTTGGGCAAACCAACCAAGTAAATCTGCTGGCACATAACTTGCATCTTACCCTCTAGAGATATTCTTCTGGAGGGTTCTATGTTTTCAATGACCGTAAACGACTTTCTGCTCACAATGGCCATCAGCCTGCTAGCCGGCGGCATGATCATGCTTGCTGTAGGTGTCTTCATCATGGTCAAGAAGCTGATGGGCAAGGAATTACAGAACATTTCAGAACAGACCACCAAGCTGGCTCAAAAGGGCATCACCGATGATATTTCAGGGCTGGTTGGCAATGCCGGATCGCTCATCGATTCGTTGAACAGCCTGACAAAAACCACCGCAGGTGTGGGAATCTTCATTGTTTTGATCGCTTTCGTGTTGCTGGGTGCGGCTTACGCCCTGGTTTTGCGCATCGGATAGCCCAACTTTATTCGTTTCTTCTCGGCCGAGGGAGTCTCGTATGAATACATTGCAGCTCGATCAAGTTTTACGAAAACACATCCCGGAAGACAGATTTGATATCTCCATCCGCGCATTGATGCAGGAAGACATCGTTTGGAACGCACTGAACGATGTTGATTTTATAAACAAGATCGATTCGCAATGGCCTGCGGCAGCCGAGAATGTGACAGCGGGTACATTGGCATTATTTGCCATCGACCCGATCATTTTAAGCATTGGATATCCTGACGCCAGCCTGCCCGCGGCTTTGCTTGAAGAGGCCATGTTGGATTATGAGGAGTACCGCACCCAGTCCATGCCTGTACACGTCCTTAGAGATGCGGGTTTGATGGCGATCGTCCTCTACGAAAAATATCGCCAGTCAAGCGATTGGAACCGGATCGTATTCGAAATCACAGAAGCCGCTGGAAACAGACAGGACAACTATTTGAGCGAGCATTGGAAACCGGTATTCGCCATATTGTCTTCCATGATGGAAGATCCGCGCGGGTTTTTCCAGGCTTTGTTCGAGTCAAAGGCACGCAAGAGCGTTCGTTCGTTATTCAGGCACCTGGTGCTTTCTCAGGCGAAAACAACCGATGAGCAGGCCAACCTGGTCATCAGCACGCTGTTCAGCCAACCTGTGGAAACACAGGCAGCCGTATTGCAAAGCTTAAATCAAAACCACGACGGCGAATTATTGCGCAAGGCAGCCAAAGGGTTGTTCTCGCGCCACCTGGTGCGTGATCTGGACGCGGTTCCTTCGCGCGATATCTGGATGAATTCCCAGAAGTATCTCAACGAAGGCAGTGATTACCGTGATCTGGCCGCCATTGCCCAGTTCGCCGGTGAATTTGAAAGCGCTGAAAAACTCCTCAAAGCCAACGAACGCATCCTCAAAGCTGAATTGGCGGGTAACCTGATCCAGAGTGCTGCATTGATGAACGAAAAACAGCAACCATTGGACCAGGTACTCGACCAGGTACCCGATGAACTGTTGGGTGACGCAGAGGTAGCCTCTGAAGTCTCTCGTTTAGGTGCCGATTCGGTGCGCGTGAAGGGAATCAACACAGCCGTTCCCGCGTTTGAACTGAACGAAGCACTGAAGATGTTCCATGCCGGCAATACCGCACTGGCTCGAGAATCTGCGGTCAAATCGGTACAATCCTGGCTGAATGGTGATACTTCCATACGACTCAGTGATGCTCCGCTGCGAGCCATCAACTGGCGGCCGGGCAACATCATTGACCAACTGATCGACATGGAACTCTGGCAGGAAGCTTCTGTTCTGATTCGCGAACTCCTGTCGCAGTTCCCGGTCAACGAGGGATTGCTGGCACAATCTGCAAAAATTGCTGGGAAATTGGGTGATCGGGCTGGACAGTTGGCGCATTTGGAAAAATTAAACTTCCTTGACGCGCACAATGAAAACTGGCGCAGAGAGTTGGCTTCCGCATATCTCAAAAACGAGAATTGGCAGGCTGCCTTCCAAGCTTACCAACTGCTGGTAAATGAATTCGCGGCTTGTGGGGAAACCGATCTGCTGGGAATGGCGAAATCCGCGCTTAAGTGCGGCGAATATGCCACCGCGCAGGAATATGCCCAAAAGGTGCTTGCCAGATCGCCCGAGAATGGGCAGGCATTGGCCATTTCCGGTTACGCGTATCAAAAACAAGGCAATCCCGAAAAGGCAATCAGCCTTCTCGATCATGCTATTGAGGTCAACAGCGACGACTGTGAACCCTGGCTTCTTCGCGCTGACCTTTATGCTGAAAACGGTGAGACAGCCAAATCGGTCAACACTTTGCGTTCGGCCAGCACTGCTCACCCCGAGAGCGATGCCATCCGCGTGCGCTTGGTTAAAACCTTGATCGAGAACGGTCAGGCCTCAGAAGCACTGTCTGTCATCAACGAAACTCAAGCGGACGTGGTTTCAAACAAAGATCTGGCTCTGCTGAAACTGCAGGCTATGAAACAATTGGCACTGCCTGAACTGGCCTACACGGCTGAACAACTATATCAGTTATTCCCGGGTGATGCCGAGATCCGTAAGGAATTCGTGGTGGCACAGCTAGCCAAAGGCAACCGTAATCTGGTCAAGAACCTTTTGGAGAAAGAGACTCTCTCTGGTGATAGCGCTCTGATCCTGGCTTATTGTGACGCGGTGCTTGGTGAAGATTATCATCGCCTGCACGGAAAAAAATTCGCTGTAAAGAAAGAAACCGAAAAGGCAGAAGCATTACTGCACGACGTCTTGCTCAACGATCCTTCCAATGTCTACGCCCGCATGCTTTTGGCTGAGACGATGATCCACCAGGGCAAGACTGAGAAAGCCTTCGAGTTCCTCAGCAACCTTCTGGGCGATCCGGATGTGCAAAGTTCCAACTGGCTCAGCCGCATACAGGCTGGATTCGCGTGGGTGGCTGCTTTCCTGGAGAAATTCGACCTGGCACTTGGTGCTGCTCAATCTGTGGTGGAGATGAATCCAGATTGGGCTGGAGCGACCCAAACCCTGGCGGAGATCGATGCTACAAGCGGCGAGATCAGCGATGCCGTCAGCGCAGCCGAAACCGTGCTGGAGATCGCACCGGATGTCATCGAGTCCATCGAATGGTTCGCCGAGTTCATGAACGGACTGGACAAGGCTGATGAAGCTGAGAAAACGCTGGCTGAGTTTGCCGAAAAACGCAGCGATAAAACCGCCTTCCTGCTCAAGCTGGCCGAGTATAAACTCGAAAGGAATGAAAAAGAAGCTGCCGGTGACATTGTTTCTGAAATTAAACTGTCTTCCGGGAAGATCAAGAATGCTGAATTAGTCAGGACAGCCAAGGTCTTCAACAGGTTGGGTGACAAAACCTTCTCTATTGAGTGCCTGACCAAACGCCTGGACAATCCCGAGACGTCAGCGCAAAACGCAATGATTGATCTGGCGGGTTTCCATTATGCGAATGGAAAATATCAGCAGGCTCTGGACATTATCGCGAAGGCAAAGAACCGCTTTGGCGCGCAGCAATGGATCGACCTCATCGAGGCTGAGACACTGCATTCCAGCGGCAACGCGCAGTCTGCGCTCGAACTCCTGCAGCGCTTGGACGCCGCCAACGATCATTTGCCAGAAACTGATTCACTCGCTTTCGCGCCCGCTCAGTGGGTGCCGCTGCTGCAGCCGCAGGCCTCGACAGATTCACTCATCCGCAGCCTGGCATTTGAGAGCGGAGAGTACCAGAACGCACTCCTCACCGATGGCGATTATTGCGATGCTGCTGACGCGAGCGTGGCCATTGAAGCCGGGTATGCCCTGGGCAACAACACCTCCATGCAGCCCTGGTTGGGTGCGCAGTCAGAAGACGAGCGCATTTATGAAACAGCCTTCCTCGCTGCACAGGTGGCAGAAATATTGCTAGACGCCGGAAAAGTGGAAATCGCGGCTCAGGTCATCAAACACGGGCTTGAACTTTTCCCTCAGGATAGACTCCTGCTGACCAACGCGAGCCGCTATTCCAATCTCATTGGCGATATCAATACCGCAGATGCACTACTGGACCAGATCCTACCGCTGTTCCCGCACAACGAAAAATATGCAAGCGCCGTTTCAGTGTGTGCGTTGCGCAACCTGGTCAAGACTGCGTCCGCTTTGAACCGCTGGGTGGAAGTGCTGGTCTGGCAGCAGGTGTTACTGCGCGCCAACGCGCATAACCTGGCAGCCATTGAACTGAGCCTGCAGACCCTCACGCGCGCACTCGAATTCGCGCTTTTCACTGAAGATATGGGCGTCACCAGTCATTTCAATTACTCTCAGGAACAGATGCAGAACATCCATGGGCAGTTGAAAACCCTGCTTGGCGAACTCGATGCGCAGAAAAACCACTTCTTCGACCACTGGGCTTCACGCGCCAGGGCAGCCCTTGAACCCAACCAGGCCAACATCCACTCACTTGCATTGAAGACTCCCGAAGCTGATGATGTGGCAGCCATGATGCTGGCGCTGCACCGCGCCGGACAGACTGGAACCGCGCTGCAGCTCACAAACAAATTCGAGAGCGATGCCAGGGTTGCCTTTGCGACTGCGTTTTGTCTCAAGGGTACTGATCCCGATAAGGCGCTGACCGCGCTCAAGAACGCGCGTCAATCCACTTCAGTACTGCCGTGGAGCAATGTGCTGGCTCATCAACTTTATGCAAAAGCCGGTGAGAATTACTCGGCCATCAACGAGATGGAAGAGGCTCTGCAGTCCTGGCCGCAGGAACCCGAATGGCACGTGCTCACTGCGGCCTGCTGGCAGCGCACCGGCGATTCACAGAATGCCATCCATCATTTGGAACAGGCAGAAAAAATTCTGCCCGGTGATACACGCATGAATTATCTGTTGGGCAAAGCATACCTGCAGGCAGGTGAGACTAGGAAATCAATCGAAGTGTTGGAAGCTTCCTCAAAGAACGCTGCCAACCATTATGAGACCTGGGAAACCCTGGCTGAAGCTTACTTCAATGCCGGTGAAAAGGAAAAATCCCTGCAGGCTGCTGCTAAAGCTGCCTCCATCAATGGATTCTCGGTACGCCCGGCAGTTCTCTGCGCCAGGATAAACCTGGACAACGGCGATGCGAAAAAAGCGCTCGAGCTGGCGCAGTCAGCTGTGAGCCATGACGAACAGGACGCTGAGAGCCTCGTCATCCTGGCCAAGGCCTGGATGGCCAACGGCAACAAGATGCAGGCCATGCAGGCGCTTGAGAAGGTGGCACATGCCAAGAACGCCAGTGTGAAGGTGCTCATCGACCAGGCGCAGCTTGTACAGCAGATCAACGGATCAGCCAGCGCCAGGGTGATGCTTGAGGCACTTGAACAGAATTACCCTGAAAACACCGAAGTGCTCAACCTGCTGGCTGAAGCCCAGTTATCCTGCGGCGACAAAGCAGGAGCCCAGACAAGCGCGCTGCGCTCGCTCAAACTGCAAGAACTGCAGCCTAAGATGCAGCACTTTGTGGGTCATCTCGACCTTGAAGCCGGACATCTCGACCAGGCCATTCACCACTTCAGCCAGTCCATCGCTCAGGATCCAAAGGATGCGGACGTCTACATGGACCTCAGCGAAGCTTACATCCAGCAGCGTGACTTCGAGTCAGCTTTGAAGACCCTTGATTCGGCCATCGACCTCGCACCTGAAGACATCCGGCCATTGATCTCGCAGGCCAATCTGTTGCGCAACGGCAAGGATTACGCCCGCGCGGAAACCCGTCTGCGCAAAGCCGCCGAAATCGCGCCCAACGACCTGAACATCCGCCGCCAACTTGGCGCAGTTATTGCACTGAACATGGTACACAGTTCACAGGAAGCGAGTTCCCACATATGATGCCCAACCTTCCTACCACTCATGGACAGCCCGCCGAGATCGACCGCGCGCGTATGCTTGACCTGCTAAAAAGCGGGATCGAGGCCAATTCCTTCCAGTTTGTACGCCAGGCGGTAATGGCCTGGTTGGCGGCATATCCCGGCGACCTGGCAGTGAACCTGCTCTTTGTGCAAGCCATGGTCAAGGAAGGGAAGGATGCAGCCGCGTTACCTCTGCTGGAGAAGATCCTCCGCAATGATCCGGAATACGTGGAAGCGCTGCAAGTGGCAGAAACAATCTACATTCGCATGAACAGCTCAAAGGCGCGTATCACAGCCGGCATGATCGAGGTTTTGGGCGGCACACCTACAGACAGTTCCAATTTGCCTGTTTGGGCAACGATGTTGCGTTTGTCCCGTCAGGCACTCGGTTCTGCTGACCTAGAGGGCGCGCAAGCGAATTTGTTCACCGTGCTGGCGCAGCCAGAGACACCTGTTCTTGCTGCGATCACGCATCTTATGTTGACCGAAAGCCAGGGAGACCGCGACACCTGTCTTAACTTGAGCCGCTTGTATCATGCGCGCTGGCCTGAATGTGTCCAGGTCAGTCTGTTCCTGGCACGCAGTTGGATCGACGCAGGCAACCAGGATGGAGCGGTGGCTTTATTGCACGAATGTGCGTCAGTCGATGCCGCGGCCCAAGTACCAATGCGTATGTGGGGAAACAGTTTCACCTATCGCAGTTTGTACCCGGAGAAAATGAAGATCGCAGCCAATTTTGCCATTCCGGCCGCGGTCTCCGGCAAGTACGGTATGAACAACCTGGCAGCAGGGGTATCGCTGCCGAGCGGAGCAACACATACGGTTGAACAACCTGCTCGTACCGAAGTCCATTCTTTTGACGGTTACAGGGTCACACCCACAGTTGAAAGCGAGTACCCGGTGCACCCGCAGGTGAAAGAGAACCCCGTCAAACTGGTGGACAAGACCTCTGCAGGAATCCAACAGGAATTCGAGAAGATCGCCGCGAACCTGAAAACACCCAGTGTGGTTCGATCTGACAATCGTTTCCCAACGTATGTCCTCCTCACCACCAAGGCGGGGCTGATCGAGCAGTACGGCGAATCGAACACGCAGGTGATCCTTGAGGGTATTAACAACGTGGCTGCCAGTCTACGCAACCGCAAGGGTTGGAGCAACCTGGTCTTCGTTCCGGATGACCTTTCCATTTGTGGCAAGTACGGTATCACCCCGGTGGATGCCATCGATCCCTGGAAGATTAAACTAGCCCTGGCCGACCTGGACTCAGCACTGGCCAAGAAGGGTCAGATGATCGGCTGTGTGCTCATCGTGGGCGGCGACAGAGTGGTGCCTTTCCACAACCTGCCCAATCCCACCGACGATGCCGACACGGTTGTGCCTTCGGATAATCCGTATGGTTCACTGGACAAGAATTACTATGTAGCTGATTGGCCGGTGGGACGCCTTCCAGGCGACTCTAGCGACGATGTTGGTTTGCTGCTGGCACAACTGCGCAATGCCACCCAGTATCACTCGGATGAGATGGAATCCACCAGTTGGCTCAACCAGGTGGTGCGCCTGTTCATGTTCTGGAACCAGTCTTACGCCAAGAACTTTAGCAACCTGGGTTACACCGCTTCCATCTGGCAGCGCTCGTCGCTTTCGGCTTTCCGACCGCTGGGCGAGGGACGTAACCTGTATCTATCTCCGAACGGGAAATCGGCAGCGTTCACGGCCTCCAAGGTTGGTTCGGCTCCTTATGCTTATTTCAACCTACATGGTGTGGAATACGGCAGCGATTGGTACGGCCAGAAGGACGCCTCAGATACCAGCGGTGCAGAGGATTACCCGGTGGCGCTCACACCGTCGCAGCTCATGAAGAACAATTCCTGCCCGCGTATCGTGTTCTCCGAAGCGTGCTACGGCGGGCACATCCTGAATAAAAAAGAAACCGATTCCATCGCGCTGACCTTCCTGGGTCAGGGTGTGATGGCCATGATCGCCTCCTCAACGGTGGCCTACGGCTCAGTCTCGACCCCGCTCATCGGCGCCGACTTGCTGGCCAACCTGGTGATGAAATACCTGTCTGAAGGTCAGACTGTTGGATACGCCTTCTCAAAGGCCAAAGTTGACTTTGTACGCGAGATGAACCTGCGCCAGGGATACCTTGACGGCGAGGACCAGAAGACGCTCATCTCGTTCATCCTCTACGGCGATCCGTTGGTAGCCTACGATCCATATGAAGCAATGTCAAAGTCAGTACTGCGCGAGAAGGACCATCCGCAGGTGAAGACCGTGATCGACCAGGCCTGTGATACCACCAAATCAACGCCTGTTTCGGCGGCAGCCATCGCCAAAGCCAAGGAAATGGCCAAAGCCTACCTGCCGGGTATCGAATATGCTGAGGTGCGTGTCAGCCGCCAGCATATCCGCCAGGATAACCGCCAGTACCCCGGTGTGCCATCCGGCAAGGTGACCACGGCCAGACATTCGAGCCGCACGGTGGTCAGTTTCAGCAAGCAGATCACCTTCGACCAACATGTGCACAGGCAATATGCCCGGGTCACGCTCGATCAGCAGGGCAAGGTCGTCAAACTGGCGATCTCGAGGTAAAAATAAACAGCAGACCGCGGCCAAAACCGCGGTCTTTTTGTTGCACGGAGGGGAGAATCGAATATAATTCAGCATATTTTACAGAGCGATTTGTTTTCGCAGACAGGTGAGAAAATGGCTGTTCCCAAGACTGGCGTAGAGATCCGGCAATCCTTCAACGACTTCTTCATCGCGAGGGGTCACACCTTCGTCCCCTCCTCGTCACTGGTACCCGGAGGCGATGCCACGTTGCTGTTCACCAATGCCGGCATGGTGCAGTTCAAGGATGTCTTCCTGGGAACCGACAAGCGGCCGTACTCTCGCGCCGTGAATTCACAGAAATGCATGCGCGTTGCCGGAAAGCACAATGATCTCGATGAAGTTGGCCGCGACGATTCGCATCATACCTTCTTTGAAATGCTCGGGAATTGGTCATTTGGTGATTACTACAAGAAGGATGCCATCACCTGGGCCTGGGAACTGTTGACCAAGGAATGGGGACTCGATCCGAATTTGCTTTACGCCACCTGCTTTAAAGACGACCAGGGTAATTTGCCCGCGGACGAAGAAGCTTCTGGTTACTGGAAAGAACAACCGGGCATGCTGCCCGATCACATCCTTTATTGTGGGCGCAAGGACAATTTCTGGGAAATGGCCGAAACCGGCCCCTGCGGACCGTGCAGCGAGATCAATATCGACCGCGGCGCGGAATACTGCGACAAGCAGGGCGTGCCGGGTCACGTGTGCCGTGTTAACGGCGACTGCAAACGCTTCCTGGAGATCTGGAACCTGGTGTTCATGCAGTACAACCGCGTGAGCCAGACCAAATTCGAACCGCTGCCGGCCACCCACGTGGACACTGGTATGGGGCTTGACCGTATTGTCTCGATCATGCAGGGCAAGAATTCCAACTACCGCACCGACCTGTTCAGCCCCATGATCGATCGGGTGCGCGAACTGGCCGGGACGAGCGTCGCTGAAATGGACGCCAATTTCACTCCATACCGCGTCATTGGCGATCACACACGCGCGGTAACTTTCCTCATTGCCGACGGTGTGGTGCCGGGCAACGTGGGACGCAACTACATCTGCCGCATGATCATCCGACGCGCAGCACGCTTTGGGCAGAAGATCGGACTCAAGGATCCCTTCATGGCCAGGGTTGCCGAGGCCGTAATCGATACCTACGGGTCGGCTTATCCCGAACTCACCAAGAACCGCAAAGCCATCCTCGAGAGCATCACACGCGAAGAAAAACGCTTCCAGCGCACGGTGGAGGGTGGACTCAGCCTGCTGCAGGACGAACTGGACGTTTTGAAGAAGAGCGGCGGCAAAGTACTGGACGGCAACCGGGCATTCGAGCTCTACGCCACCCACGGCCTGCCGCTGGAACTGACCCGCGACGTGGCCCGCGAGAATGAACTGGAAGTTGACGAAGCCGCTTTCAAACAGGCGATGGAAGAACACCGCGTCCAATCCGGCGCGGGCAAGGCCTTTGGTCCACTTGGCGGCGAGGATGTGGAAGTCTACCGTGGCGTTTTTGAGGACCTGGTCAAGCAGGGCAAACTGGACAAATCCGGGGTGACCTACAATCCCTACGAATGGCTGAAAACGGAAGGCAAGGTTCTGGCGCTCTTCTCTGAGGGCGACCCGGTGGAAAGCGCTGTGGCCGGCCAACCGGTGGAAGTGATCCTGCCGAAGACCGGCTTCTACATCGAGTCCGGTGGTCAGATCGGGGACACCGGACGAATAGACGCGAAGGACGGTTCCTGGACGATCACGGTCGAAGGCGTACGCCGCCCGGCCGCGAGCGTTATCATTCATATTGGCGTAGTGGAAACGGGGACGCCCAAAAGCGGTGACGAAGCTGTCGCCAGCGTGGACGCGGTGCGGCGCATGGACATCCGGCGCAATCACACCGCCACGCACCTGCTGCACGCGCAGTTGCACAAGCATCTGGGCGAACACGCGCGCCAGGCCGGTTCGCTGGTAGCCCCCGACCGTCTGCGCTTCGATTTTACCCATCCAGAGGCCATCCCCGCGGATGTGCTCGAAGCCATTGAATATGACGTCAACCAGGATATCCTGGCGAATCACAAACTTTCCACCATTGAAAAACCTCTAAAACAGGCCATGGACGAGGGCGCGATGGCGCTCTTTGGTGAGAAGTACGGCGAGAAAGTACGTACGATCACGGTTGATCCTGAAGCACCCATCTCCTACGAGTTGTGCGGTGGCACCCACGTGGAACAGACCGGCGATATTGGTACCTTCCTTATCGTGAGCGAGGGCAGCGCTGCGGCGGGCATCCGCCGCATCGAGGCGGTAACCGGGCACAAAGCCTACGAGCTGGTGCTCGAGCGCAGCCGCGCGCTGAAGAAGACCGCGCACACACTGAATGTTCCGGCAGACGAAGTGCCAGCCAAAGTGGTGGCGCTGAACGATAACCTTGACGAATTGCGCAAGGAGATCAAGAAGCTCAGTCAATCTAGCGCGGCCGACGAGTTCGCGCAGAAGTTGGCCGGGGTGACCGAGATCAATGGTGTGGCTGTGCTGGCCGCGGTGGTGAAAAATGCTGACGTGGACGCGCTGCGCCAGATGACCGACCTGTTCCGCCAGAAGTTTACTTCCGGCGTGGTGGTGGTCGGCAGCGCGGTCAACGAGAAACCGATGATCATTTGCGCGGTCACCGATGACCTCATCAAGCGCGGACTGAACGCAGGTGAGATTGTGCGCGGCGCGGCAGGCGTGATGGGCGGCAGCGGCGGTGGAAGGCCCAACCTGGCTCAGGCTGGCGGAAAGGACCCCGCCAAATTGAGCGAAGCCATCGACCAGGCGGCCACGGCGATTCAGAAGCTGCTAAAGTAACAAAAACGACCCATCCGAATGTGGATGGGTCGCTCTTTTACTTGCCTGATATGTCCCAAAAAACCAATTCCGGCGGACACAAGAGACGAACGCGTGGGGCGATGCCGCCTTCCATACCCAGGCCGCGAGTGACGTAGAGTGTCATTTTCCCCAACAGGTAGCGTCCGGATTCAAAGAGCTTGCCGTACAAAGAAGCAGCGAAGATGGCGCCGTAGAGGGGCAGGCGCACCTGTCCGCCGTGGGTGTGGCCGGAGAGCTGCAGGTCGAAACCCGCCTTGCTGGCCAGCGGAGCAAAGTCCGGCGAGTGGTAGAGCAGGATATTGAATGACGCGGGGTCAGATGATAACTTTTCCAGCCGGACGAAGTCCTCATCCGGGTGGTGGGTACAGGTGAGACCGGTGATGTTGATCGATGATTTGTTAAGCTTGATCATTGCCTGTTTATCGGCCAGCCATTGAACCTCAGTGCCGTCTATCAAACTTGCAAACACATCCGGCGGATCGACCGGGGGTGAGCCGGTGACCGCGAAGACGCCCAGCGGGGCATGCAGTGTAGCGAGGAATTCACGTGCCTGCTGTTGCGCGTAGTCATCATGAACATAGGATAGGTTCAACACGTCGCCGGAGAAGAGGATCAGGTCAGGTGGGTCGGATTCAAGCTCTTTGAGTATCTGTTCTTCACGCCGGGTGATGCGCTCGATGTGCAGGTCACCCAGGTGAGCAATTGAGATCCTATCGTTTTTCGCGATTTTTACTGAGGTCAATTCTTCATGATGCACGTCCAGGTGGAACGGCTCGATAAAGAACCCAAGAATGATCAATATTGTGCCAAGAAACTCGAATCCGAACGCACACCAGAACGGCAGCAGCGCAAAAGGGGTGCGTAACACGGCCAGCATCAGCAACACCGGTTTGATCGCGCCGTAGGAGCGTTTCATTACAGGCAGGAGAAATAGCAGCAGCCCATCCAGCAGAAAGAAGCAAAGCCAGATGAGTGCGTGCTGCCAATAGAATTTTCCGCCCAGAAAAGCCAGTACCACCAGGAAGACAAGAATGACCGGATTGGGTATCCGGGTAAAACGGTGCGCGGATTGCAGGATGACGTCAAACGGATTGCCGGCAGTGCCTGGGAAGGAACGTGTGTTGGCGAAGGAGCGGGGAGGAATGTCGCGTCGTCGTATCATGGGTTAAATGATACCGCCATGCGCTGCATGGCGGTATCAAAATCAGAGACTAATTTGCTTCAGGCAGCCAGCAGCACAAGACCAGTTCTTTGGCCGCTTTCACCTCGTCCAGTCGGCCCACGGGCGTGTCGTGCGGCGCTTCGTGCAGCAGTTCAGGCGTAGTGTGAGCTTCCTCGGCAATCTTGAGTAAAACCTCGGCAAAGGCGTCGAGTGTCTGCTTACTCTCGGTCTCGGTGGGCTCGATCATCAATGCTTCATGGACGATGAGCGGGAAGTAGTTCGTGGGCGGATGGAATTTGTAATCCATCAGGCGTTTGGCGATATCCAGAGCGTGCACATCCGGCGCGTCTGACCAGCAGCCTTCGACCACAAACTCATGCATGCAAACACGCTTGTATGGCAGTGTGTAGACATCCTTCAGTTTGGAGAGTAGATAATTGGCATTCAGCACAGCGTATTCGGCTACGCGGCGCATTCCGTCACATCCGAGCATGCGCATGTAGGTAAAGCCACGCACAAGTACACCAAACTGTCCGTGGAAAGCTTTGACGCGGCCTATAGTGTGTTTGGGATCCACCAGGCCGTAAAGGGGTGGAATCTCGTCAGTGCCTTCCTCAACGATCTCGACCACCGGTGCGGGCAGGAAATCGACCAGATGTTTGGCTACGCCCACCGGGCCGGAGCCGGGTCCGCCGCCGCCATGCGGGGTGGAGAAGGTCTTGTGCAGGTTGAAGTGCATCACATCGATGCCCAGGTCGCCGGGGCGGGCGATGCCGAGCAGGGCGTTCATGTTGGCGCCGTCGCCGTAGACCAAACCGCCGGCTTCATGTACGGTTTTGATAACTTCCAGCACGTTCTCATCGAACAGGCCAAGGGTGTTGGGGTTGGTGAGCATCAGGCCAGCAACGGTGTCATCGCAGACGGTCTTGAGGGCAGCCAGGTCAACGTTGCCGCGCACGTCGGAGGGGACGGGCACGACCTCGAAGCCACTCATGGCCGAGCTGGCCGGGTTGGTACCGTGCGCCGAATCAGGAATGAGCATGCGAATACGTTTGCTATCCCCGCGAGAGCGGTGATAAGCGCGGATGATCATCACACCCACCAGTTCACCCTGGGCGCCAGCGGAGGGTTGCAGAGACATGCCAGCGAACCCGCTGATCTCCTTGATTTGTTCTTGAAGCTGGTACATCAAGGCCAGGTTGCCCTGCACGGTGATCTCAGGCTGCAGCGGATGCGTGCCGGTGAATCCAGCCAGGCGTGCAGTTTCCTCGTTGATCTTGGGGTTGTATTTCATAGTGCAGGAACCGAGTGGGTAGAAACCCACATCGATGCCGTAGTTGAAGGAGGAAAGATGGATAAAATGACGGACGACGTCCGCTTCAGAAAGTTCCGGCAGTGGCAGATTCTCCCGCACAAGGCCGGCAGGCAGCTTTACTTCGGGCACGTCGGACGCAGGGAAGCGCACGCCCTGGCGGCCTTCTGAAGACAATTCATAAATGGTCTGTTCAGTCATGAGCCACCTCCGCGAGGGATTCCACAAGGGCATCGATCTCTTCACGGGTGTTCATTTCGGTCACAGCGATGAGCATGTGGTCTTTAAGGACGGGGAAGTCCCTGCCCAGATCGTAGCCACCCAGGATGCCCTCATCCAGCAGGGCTTCGTTGATCTCGGATACAGCTTTGGGGCATTTGAGCACGAACTCGTGGAAGAATGGATCCTTGTTCACCAGAATGAAACCCGGAAGCGCGGCCAGTTTTTCGGCAGCGTAGTGAGCCTTCTGGTAGCACAGATTTGAGACCTGTTTGAAGCCGGATTTGCCAACCAGGCTCAAGTAGATGGTGGCAGCCAGGGTGATGAGACCCTGGTTGGAGCAAATGTTGGAGGTCGCTTTCTCACGACGGATGTGCTGTTCACGCGCGGTGAGGGTGAGCACGTAGCCCTTGCGGCCTTTCTCGTCAACGGTTTCGCCAACCAGGCGGCCGGCAATCTTGCGGGCGTATTCCTTGCGGGTGGCAAAGAAGCCCAGGTAAGGACCGCCGAATGACAGGGGTATACCCAGAGGTTGCCCTTCACCGACGACGATGTCAGCGCCGAACTCGCCGGGGGACTTGAGGACACCCAACGCGGTTGGGTTGGTGATGACACCCAGTAAAGCACCGTGTTCGTGTACTTTAGCAGCCAGATTGGTCAGGTCATAAACGCGGCCAAAGAAATCGGGGTACTGCACGAGCACCAAAGCAGTGTCGTCATCGATCTGGGGGATGAGAGCGTCAGGTGAGGCAAAGGGGTCATTTTTGCTACTGCCGGAGACAATATTGATGTCCTCATAGCCGCAAAGGTAGGAGCAGAGCACCGCATGGTACTGCGGATGGATGGCTTCTGAGTAAAGGATCTTGCTGCGCTTGCCGCGGAAGTTGTGATAAGCCATCACGCCGGCTTCGGCAGTGGCGGTGGCACCATCGTAATGCGAAGCGTTGGCCACTTCCATGCCGGTGAGGTTGGCAATGAGCGATTGGAATTCGAAGATCGCCTGGAGGGTACCCTGCGATACTTCAGGTTGATAGGGTGTGTAAGCGGTGTAGAACTCACCGCGGCGCAGCAGGTTATCCACTGCGGCGGGAGTGTAGTGGTTGTATGCGCCCGCTCCCAGGAAACACGCCAGTTCGCGGACGGTCTCGTTCGCGTCAGCGTATTCCTGCAACTCTGCCAGGGCTTCCATTTCGGTCAACCCTTCCGGCAGGTTCAGTTTGGGGAAGCGATGCTCTTTTGGAATGGCATCGAAGAGGTCTTCGATCTTGCTAATCCCGATGCTCTTGAGCATCTCCTCCTTTTCTTTAGTAGAATGAGGAATGAACATTAATGGCTCCGGTCAGCGCAATACTTTTCGTATGCCTTTGCGTCCATCAGGGCGTCCACTTCGGCGGGATTGGAGAGTTCGAGCTTAATCATCCAGGCAGCGCCAAACGGATCGGAGTTCACCAGTTCAGGAGTGTTGGAGAGGTCTTCATTGACCGCGACCACTTTGCCGGTAACCGGGGAGTTGACGTCAGAGGCGGCTTTCACAGATTCGACAGTACCAACGGTGGAGTTCTTCTTGATGGTTTCGCCTTCACCAGCATTGATCTCGACGAAAACGATATCCGATAACTGTTCCTGGGCGTAATCGGAGATACCCAGGGTGGCGACGTTGCCTTCAATGAGCAGCCATTCATCCGAGCTTGAGTACTTTAGGTTCGCTTGAATTTTCATTACTTCCTCCAGGGTTGGGTAAAATAGAAAAGGCGTACTGAATGACAGTACGCCTCTGTATGTAACCTGAGAGATTCGCCGGCTGAGTCGGTTTGCCCCTTCGGTGAAATTTCACTTTCCAGAGTGTAAGAAGAAAAGGTCCTTTTGCCTGAGAGATTCACCACAAGGTGGTTTGCCCCTTCGGCGTCCGCATGAGTGCGCGGATCTCTTCCATTTCTCCATTATTCTTTTGTATCCTCATTCTACGACAGGTGAACAAATTGTCAAGATTAGTGGTGGCATGCGGCCCCAAATTTTAGCCTGCCTGGACTTTTTTGAACTTTTCCTTCAACACTGGCGTGAGGAACATAGCGAACCCGATGAAGCGAACCACGGCTGCGAAGATCAAGCCAATGCCCAGACCAAAAGCATCACCGATGGTTGTACCTATGAGCGGGGCGAACATCGAGGACAGGTACTGGATACTCTGCGCAAAGGAAACGAAGATGGCAGAGTATTCAACCGGTACGGTGCGCATCAATTCATCGAAGAAGACAAGATCCAGACCGGCCTGAAAGATGCCTACCATCGCCGCGTAGATGGTGATCTGCCAGGTGGAGTGCGTGAGCGCCATGGCCAGCGGGTAGAGCGAAACGCCCAGTGTGGTCCAAATGAGCACGTTGCGCGTGCCGCGCTTGCGTGACTGGCGCGTCCAGACAAAGTAACCAATGACAAGGATGGCCGTCTGGGCGGTGTTGATGACGGAGATCCAGCCGTCGGTGGCGTGCACCACGCGCACAAGATAAAGCGGGATAAGCGGGGTAGCCAGAGCAGAACCGGTGAGGAAGACGAAGCGGTTGGTGAGGAAGGAAAGGTAGGGTTTTTCCCTGAAGATAAGGTCCTTGTATTCTTTCACTAGCGCGCCAATGGGTTTCTTGCCATATGAAAGGGCGGGAGGGATGGTAGGCGCGAGCGTAATATGACTCGAGAAATAGAAACTGAGCAAACCACCCAGTGAGAGCACGATGAACATGATCTGGTAGTTCAACGGGAAGACGATCTTATCCAACAGGCGGCCAATAGCCAGCACGAAGACCGTGGTGGTGATACCCATCGTCGACCAGCGCCGGGTCATGAGGTCAAAGCGGCCGTTGGGACCTGCCACGGCGTTCATGACCACAGAAAACGTAATGGCCATGATCACCTGAGGGATGGTGGCTACCGCCCAGATGACGAGAATGGCAGTGACGACAGATTGATCAGGCAGGAACATCGACACAATGCCGCTGAATGCGTAACACATGATAACGAACAGGCGGGCGATACTGAACCACTTAACGATGTTCGTCTGCCTTTGCAGGAACCTACCCAAAGGGATGGAGAGGATCAGTCCCGTCACCGCGGGCATGGAAGAAAGAAGACCGACCTCAAAAGACGAAGCGTTGAGATGTGTGAGGAAAACAGGCAGGAAGGGGGCAGCAGCGTTGGCAAGGCCAACGCCGATGGCGTCGACCTGCACGTTGCGATAATTGTTCTTTTCTGTCGGGCTCAACCCGACAGGTTGGGCGAAAAACTGTTTGAAGTTCACTGGTTTACCTGTAATTACGAGGCCTATTCGGGATTGATATAGATCTCGGTGATCAACGTAGTGTTGCAGCCAGCGTCCATCCAGGTGCCGATATATTCGCCGGTATCTGAGAAACCGTCGATGCTGAGGATATCCCAACCTTTGATGATGACATGATCCCCGATTTTGATGTCCATCAACATCTCTTCTATGGCCTGGTCCATCGGTATCGTGTGAAGAAGGTTGATGGTGCCCTGCGGGGATTGGCCATTCAGGGAACGCCAGGTGAAGTGATGGTCAGAGACGCTGGTCCAGACAAGGTCATTATCGGCAAAGTCACCGGAGGTCACCAGGATATCAAACGAGACAATGGGAAAGGTCCCCTCGTGGTTCATCGAAGTGTGACGCACGATGCCATCGAAGTAACGGTCGTGGTTCTGTTCGTACGAAAGCTCAAAATGCTGCCCCGATGAGAGCGTGATGGTGTGGAACCCGTCAGTGACGACCATCTGGTCAAAATCCTGCAGCGGGGATGTTTGTACCTGGTTGCGGAGAAGCAGAAAGGCCATGAACGCCAGGATGGGGACAACCAGGATTGCGATGGGTGTCCATATCAGTGCGAGGGAGGGCTTTTTCTTTGTTTCTTCAGAATCCATTGCCAGATTTTCATTCTTCGTTTAGTGTATAATTGCGAGGCAGTAGAGAGATTATATCAGGAGGTCGCTATATAAGATATTCGGTGAACATGGAAAGCATAGCGCATGGCCCGAGGATAGTTTTCGGGTGACGAGGATGAGGGTTCTCCACCGCGGGGTGGAGTTAACCGGGAGACCGGGAAAATCGAAAGATCAGCGGATGCCCTCCGGAGAGCGAGCAGCTTCCGACTTTCCAACAAAGTGAACAATCGAATAATCATCAAACGCTCATTGGAGCTTTGCATTCGTTTGCAAAGCGAATGAAACATATGGAGGAAACATGTGTGGAATCGTAGGCTACATCGGTGAGAAAGACGCCACGCCGATCATTTTGAAAGGCTTGAAGAAGCTGGAATACCGCGGATACGACTCGGCAGGGATCGCGGTTTTAACGAACGGACATATCGAGGTCAGGCGCGATGCAGGGAAACTGGCCAACCTTGAAAAATTGGTGGAAGAGAATCCCATCAAGGGGCGCATGGGGATCGGACACACGCGCTGGGCAACCCACGGCGAGCCCTCGGCACGAAACGCGCACCCGCATATGGGCAGCACCGGCGAGGTTGTAGTGGTGCACAACGGTATCGTGGAAAATTTTATCGAGTTGAAAGAAGAACTCTCGCGCGATGGCGTGGTCTTCCAATCGGACACCGATACAGAAACGATCGTACATCTGGTTGAGAAATACCTCAAGGCGGGGCTCGACCTCGAGAACGCCGCACGCAAGACCCTGTCGCGTCTCAAGGGCGCTCACGGCGTGGTGGTCTTCTCCTCACGCGAACCAGACAAGATCATCACGGCGCGCATCGGCAATGCCGGCGGGGTGGTACTTGGATTGGGCGAAGGCGAGAACTTCATTGCCTCAGACATCCCGGCAATTATGGAGCATACACGGCGGCTGATCTTCCTGGAATCGAAGCAGATGGCCATCGTCACACGCGGCGGTATCACCCTCTCGACCATCGATGGCACGCCGATCACACCGAAAGTGTCCACGGTAGCCTGGGATCCTGTGGCTGCTGAGAAGGGTGAGTACCGCCATTTCATGCAGAAGGAGATCCACGAGCAGGTTCGTTCGCTGAACGATACCCTGGCTGGAAGGGTGGATTTCCAGGACGGTTCCATCAGACTGCCGCAGCTCAACCTGGACGCTGAAAGTGCCAAAGCCTTTGAGAAGATTGTTTTAGTGGCTTGCGGCACTGCCTGGCACGCGGGTATGGTTGGACGAATCCTGCTCGAGCGGATTGCACGCATCCCCACAACTGTGGAGATTGCCTCTGAATTCCGATATGCTGATCCAATCGTTGATAACAAAACGATCGCACTGGCCATTAGCCAGTCCGGGGAGACAGCAGACACACTGGCCGCGATGGACGAAGCGCACAAGCGCGGCGCGCGGTTGTGGTCGATTGTGAACGCCATCGGGTCGCAAGCGATGCGCGTGGCTGACGGTTACATTTCAATGCAATCCGGACCGGAGATTGGCGTGGCTTCCACCAAGGCATTTACAGCGCCGTTGGTGGACCTGTATATGCTGGCTACGCACCTGGCTGACCTGCGCGGTACCATCACAAGCGAGGAACGCATGAAGCTGGTCAACGACCTGCGTCTGGTCCCCGAACTAGTGGGACGCTGCCTCGACCGTGAGAATGAGATCGAAGAGATAGCTGGCATGCTCAAAGACACGCGCGACATGCTTTACCTAGGCAGGGGTATCAACATGCCCATTGCATATGAAGGAGCGCTGAAGCTCAAGGAAATATCCTATATCCATGCTGAGGCCTACCCGGCCGGTGAGATGAAACACGGTCCCATCGCGCTGGTGGATAAGGATATGCCCGTTCTGGCACTGGCCACGAAGGATATCTGGTATGAGAAGATGATCAGCCAGATCGAGCAGGCCAAGGCGCGCGGTGGTACTGTGGTGGCAGTGGCTACCGAAGGCGATGATAGAGTAGCGAAGCTGGTGGACAGAGTCATCTGGGTCCCCGAGACGCCGTGGATGCTTAGCCCGGTCATCAACGTTATCCCGCTGCAACTGCTGGCGTATCACATCGCCTGCCTGCGCGGATTGGACGTGGATCAACCTCGCAATCTGGCCAAATCGGTCACAGTGGAATAAATCATCAAAACTCCCCGGTAACGGGGAGTTTTAGGTTGTGGACGGAAAACACAGGTAAAATAAGAGTATTCCATTGCAGACCCTGGAGGGAAAATGAGCGGCGGTTACGTTGAAAAGAGATTGAAAAAGAGCAACCGCAGGTTGATCATAATTGGTGTAATCGTTTTAATCATCACTCTCGTTGTGATATTCTTCAGTTTACCGTATTATGTAAGCTTCTTTTCGGGACCCACCCAATTGACAGAACAGGTTCTGGTCGAGGATCTGGCGGACGGCTATCTCGACAACACTTTCGTCGAGGTCAAGTTCGATGATGTTTACGATAGCGGCTACTACAGCACCACTTATGATAACGAAGGTAATGAGATCGTCGACACCAGGTATTACTTAGCTACACTCGGCAATTACGAGATCATCCTTGATGCGAAATCCGGGGTCGCCGGAGAGACATACACCGGAGAATTGTACGGAATGCAGGAGTGGGCCATCCAGCAATTCGTTGACAAGATCGCAGAGGTTGAACCCGGCACACAAAAAGCATTTTATTCGGCTGTGATGACCGAGGATAACTTCAGGCAGCGCGGGTATTATGGATTGGTGTTGTTTGCTTTGTTCCTTTTCCTGGCGCTAGCCTTCATCATCACCGGTGTCCGACATAAACACAAACCTGAACTGCATCCCAGTATGAAAGACCTGGCCAAAATGGGTCCGACGGAGTTTGTGATCAGCCGGTTGAATACCGAGATGGAAGCACCGCACGAGAAGATCGGCAGGAACCATTTACTTGCCAATCACTTGCTGATCGAGACGTGCTCCGGATTCTCTGCGGTGAGCTATAACGATATCGTTTGGGCATACAAACAAAATATCGAAAGCAAGAATTTCGGCATCCATTTTGGCTCTGTCGCGGCAGTGATGGTCTGTGATCGTGTGGGACGCGCACTGTTTGCGCCATGCAAAGCCAATGAGCTTGATAAAATGTTCACGCTCCTGCAACCCCGCATTCCAAATGCCTATAAGGGATATACCAACGAATTGGCTTCTGCCTGGCGGGAAGATCCCAGGATACTCAGCCGTGGTGTTGATGAAAGAAAGGTCACAACAACCTCCACCGAAGGAGTACCACCTTTACCGCCTTCAGATGGAAATGATGCATCGAAACCCGAAGAGACGGGACAGGAGCAACCCTAAACCCACGGGCAGAAAAACCGTCCAACCATCCACTGAATACTATGTTAAAATTCGTCCTGCGTGTACATTCGGTTTTTCCGGGTACGCCAGGATGAATATTAATGTTCAATGCCGACACTGAACTCTTTTTTCCAATACGTGTGATTCCCTCGCTGCGTGGTGTACGTGGCAGGGAGTGGGAAAACTTCATCGATCAGGTTAGTTCGCCGACAGCAGGCGAGGTGGAGAAGATCGCCTTCACCGGACTGGTGGTCAAACTGGCTGGGTGTGCCGGCTGCGACGCGGATTCTTACAGAGCCATGCGCGGCTGCACTCAGTGTACCAAACTGGTGTTGAGGCGCTTCAAGGGTTCAGATGCTGATCTGATTGCCCAGTATGAACAGTCAAAAACCGAGGTTTGCGAGTTCATGAGTAAAAGGAAAGATTGATTACAGACACAGCTCGCATGTCTGGAAGACGTATATAATTGTCTTGATTGTCATTTTTGTTATCGATAGAAAAGAGTGAGCAAATGGAACAAAATCCCACGCCGAATATTGTAGGTGTGCGTTTCGCGAAAGTAGGCAAGGTTTATCATTTCGATGCCCATAAGCTGGAAAACTTGCAGCAGGGGGATGTGGTCATCGTCGAGACCAGCCGGGGGATGCAGATCGGCGAGGTGGTTGCCAGGGTAAAAGATCCGACACCTCCACCGGATGGCACATGGAAGGCAATCGAACGCGTCGCCACTCCCCGTGATTTATTGCAGAGACAATCCTGGCAGGAAAAAGAACCCGAGGTTGTTGAGAAAGCCAAGGGACGTGTGCGGGAACTGCGTCTGAACGGCATCAAGATCGTTTCGGCGGAATACAGTTATGATGGCTCGCGCCTGACCATCTTCTTCAGTACAGATTCTGAAGAGAAGCCGGAACTTAAATCTCTGCGCCCTGACATGCAGCGGGCTTACGCCCCAGCGCAGGTGGATATCCGTCAGATCGGACCGCGCGACGTGGCCAAGTTCCTGGGCGGCATGGGAGCCTGCGGACTAGAAACACGCTGCTGCGCCATGTTCATCACCGAGTTCAGTTCCATCTCCATCCGCATGGCCAAGGAGCAGGGCATCTCTCTCACACCCACCGAGATCACTGGTATGTGCGGACGTCTGCGCTGCTGCCTGATCTATGAATACGAAACCTATGTGGAAGCGAAGTCGCATCTGCCCAAGAAGAACAAGCGGGTCATCACACCCAACGGCGAAGGTAAAGTGGTTGACCTGCAGCCGCTGCGCGATGTGGTGGTAGTTGAGATCCAGGAACTGGGGCGGCGTGAATTTCACGTCAGCGAACTCAAACCCGCCGAAGAGTACGAAGCTTTCGTACGCAAGGCCGAGAATCCAGGCTGCGCCGGATCGGGGGGAGCCGCCGGAGATAACTGCCGCTTTTGCAAACAGAGGCACGCGTGACGTTTGAACCTGAAGGATGGCGGGGGACAAAGAGAATTCTGGTGATTCTCGCCCATCCGGATGATCCGGAAATTTTTTGCGGCGCAACAATCGCGCGCTGGTGCGCGGCTGGCCATGAGGTGCACTATTGCCTGCTTACCAAAGGGCAAAAAGGCGCACAAGATCTCTCAAGGTCTGCAGAAGATTTGGCTTTAATACGCATAAATGAGCAACAGGACGCTGCAGATCTTCTGGGAGTGAAAAGTGTGTCGTTCATGGATTATGTGGACGGAGAGATCTTCCCCGATCTTGAAATGCGCAAAAAGATCATCCGCATGATCAGGCAAGTCAAACCAGATATTCTGGTCACCTGCGATCCGCTCAACCTGTTTCCAACCGACACTCGCATCAACCATCCAGACCACCGTGCCGTAGGGCAGGCCGTGGTCGATGCCGTGTTCCCGGGAGCGGGGAACCCCATGTTCTTTCCTGAACTCATAAGCGAGGAAGGGCTCACTCCGCATTCTGTTGAGGAGGTCTGGTTATCGGTGACAGCTCAGCAGAACCTGATCATTGATGTCATCGATACCTTTGAGTGTAAATTGGCAGCCATCCACTGCCATGCCTCACAGTTGCAGGGGGACAGCGAGAAATTTGACCAGATGATGCGCTCGCGTATTTCAATCGATCCTCAAACTGGCAAGAAATCCTACGAAGAACGCTTCAAACGACTAAAATTCATCTAGTTCAACGTATTAATCTGATTAAATGAATCAAAATGTGATTAATTGCGGGATTGTAAGTCACATTTGATTCTGATATAATTAATATATCTGAATAATCAGATTAATTGCGGAGAGAACGATGGATTTCAACCAACTCGAATACTCCAACCTGTCAGCCTTTTTGCAGTATATTGCTGCCGCTTCAGACCAGGGTGAGGACAGGATTCCGCCTCTCAGCGAGTTGAGCAAGAGACTGGGTATCAGTGTGGCCACACTGCGTGAGCAGCTTGAAATTGCCCGCATCATGGGTTTCGTGGAAGTCAAACCCAAGGCTGGAATCCGCAAGACAGCTTACTCATTCAAACCAGCTGTTGTCACCAGTTTGTCTTACGCACTAGCTTCTGAAGCTGCGCCATTTGAACAGTACGCCAACCTGCGAAAACATTTAGAAGCTTCCTACTTCATCGAGGCAGTTAAGGCATTGACACCTGGAGACGTGGATGAGCTTGAAGCACTGGTGCGGCGCGCTGAAGATAAATTGAAACGAAACCCGGTTACCTTGCCCACCACGGAGCACCGGGAATTTCACCTGTTGGTCTATAAGCGTCTTGGAAACAAATTCGTGATTGGACTCCTTGAAGCTTACTGGGACCTCTATAAAGCCGTAGGTTATGAACTCTATCCCGATGTGAACTACGTGAGCAACATTTGGCAGTACCACAAGAAAATGGTCGAGCAGATCAAGTCACGCAGCTATGACCAGGCCTTCCAGAATTTATTGGAGCACATGGAACTGATCAAACAGCGCGAAAAACGCATCCCAAGGCAATCATTCGAGTAGATCATCAAAACAAAATGGAGATCATTTGATGGGAATCCAACAACCGATCGTCAATGAGTTTTGTATCACCTTCAGTACGATTAATGGTTCAGGCAGTGCCACTGCCAACATCACCCTGATGCGGGCTTTATTCCGCATGGGCATCCCTGTTTCAGGCAAGAACATCTTCCCCTCCAACATCCAGGGACAGCCCACGTGGTTCACCCTTCGCGCCAGCAAGAAAGGGTACCTGGCCCGGGTGGAGAAGGACGACATCGTGGTAGCCATGAACCCCACCACACTGGCGCACGAAATGAAGTATCTGTCCAAGGGCGGTGTGATGATCCTGCCCGATGATTTTAAAACTGAAAGTATCCGAGACGACATCATTCTTTACCCAATGCCTGTAAAGAAACTCGTGCGTGAAGCCGAGGTGCCGCCGAGCCTGCGTGATTACATTGGCAACATGGTCTACGTGGGCGTGGTAGCCTGGCTACTGGATATTGACCTGGAACAGATTCACCAGGCTTTGAACTTTCACTTCAAGGGGAAACAAAAGGCCGTGGATTCCAACTATAACGCTGTGGTGGCTGCCTACAACTGGGCACACGATAACCTTGAGAAGAAAGATCCCTACCGCGTTGAAAAGATGAACGGTACCGAGGGCTGCATCATGACTGATGGCAACACTGCCGGTGCACTTGGTTCACTTTACGGCGGGCTGCAATTCGCTGCCTGGTACCCAATTACCCCAGCCACAAGCCTGGCTGAGTCATTGAATGAATACAACCCCTTGCTGCGAAAAGATCCTGATACCGGCAAGGATACTTGCATCATCGTTCAGTCTGAAGATGAACTGGCTGCCATCGGTATGGCCATCGGCGCGGGTTGGGGTGGTTTGCGCTCCATGACCTCTACTTCCGGACCCGGTCTTTCGCTGATGAGCGAATACATCGGCCTGGCCTATTTTGCCGAAGTGCCTGTGGTCATCTGGGATGTTCAGCGCGTGGGGCCTAGCACGGGCATGCCCACCCGCACTGCACAGTGCGATCTGACCATGGTGAATTTCATCAGCCACGGTGACAAACAGATGATCATCCTCATCCCCGGTTCGGTGACCGAGTGCTTTGAGTTCGGCTGGAAGGCCTTTGATATTGCCGAACAATTGCAGACACCCGTGGTTGTGATGTCTGATCTCGATTTTGGCATGAACCAATGGATGACCAAGAAATTCGAATACCCTGATCGCCCCATCGACCGGGGCAAGATACTCTGGGAAGAGGATCTGAAAAAGAAACTGGCTGAATGGGATGGTCAGTTCGGCCGCTACCGCGATGTGGACGGCGATGGCATCCCTTACCGTACTGTCCCGGGCAACCAGGATATCCACAGCGGCTATTTCACACGCGGTACCAGTCATGACGAATATGCCCGCTACACAGAAGCTCCCGATGTGTGGGAACGTCTGATGGAGAGGCTCAGGAAAAAGTTCAAGACAGCGCGCAAGTATTTGCCAGAACCTGTCCTCACATCCAACCCTGGAGCGAAAATTGGTATCATTTCATCCGGATCAGCGGACCCTGCCGTGGTGGAAGCCATTGACATGCTGCAGGAGAAAAGCATAAAGGCCGATTACCTGCGCATTCGCAGTCTGCCTTTCTTTGATGATGTGAAGGAATTCATCGAAACCCATGATAAGGTATTTGTTGTTGAATTAAACCGAGACGGTCAAATGCTGCAGATCCTGAGCATGGAATTCCCGGGTGCGGCGCAAAAGCTGGTGAAGATAGCCCATATGGACGGCCTGCCGCTATCAGCAAGCTGGGTAAGAGACCAGATCGTAAAGAAGATGGAGGCCTAAGATGGATCAGTCTCAAATCGCTCAAGCAATGAACAGTGTCAACAGCGTGGGTCTGACCCGCAACGATTACCGTGGCGCTCCCTCCACGCTATGCCAGGGTTGCGGTCACAACGGTATTGCTGCTCAGATCGTGGCAGCCTGTTATGAAATGAACCTCGTGCCCGAGCAAGTGGTCAAATTCAGCGGTATCGGCTGCTCGAGCAAAAGTCCCACTTACTTTCTGGGCAGGTCCTTCAGCTTCAACGGCTTGCACGGACGCATGCCCTCGATGGCACTTGGCGCTTTATTTGCCGATCATACCCTGAAAGGTATTGGCCTAAGCGGCGATGGTGATTCTGCCAGTATTGGTTTGGGCCAGTTCAAACACTTGGTACGTCGCAACTTGCCGATGGTTTACATAGTCGAGAACAATGGCGTTTACGGGCTCACAAAGGGCCAGTTCTCCGCCACCGCAGACAAAGGCCTCTCGTTGAAGAAACAGGGAACGAATCCGTACCTGCCTGTGGACATTGCCATGGAAGCCCTGGTGGCAAATGCCTCCTTCGTGGCACGCTCATTCGCTGGTGACCCCAAGCAAGTGAAGGAACTGATAAAGGCGGCCATTGCGCATACCGGTGTTGCCGTGTTGGATATCATCAGCCCGTGTGTGACATTTGGCAACCATGAAGAATCTATGCACTCGTACACATTTGGCAAGGAGCACGAGGAGCCCCTGCATGAGATCTCCTTTGTGCCCGCGCGCGATGAGATCACGGTGGAGGATTTTGAAGAAGGCACCACCCGCGACGTTACCCTGCATGACGGCAGCCAGGTGATCCTCAAAAAACTGGAAAAAGATTACGACCCCACCAGCCGCTGGGAAGCGCTGCGCATCCTGGAACAGGCTGAGAAGAACAACTGGCTCGTGACCGGGTTGATCTACGTGGATCCGAACCAGCCGACCATGTATGACATGTACAATATGCCGGCAACACCCCTAAACCGAATGACCGAGAAACAGATCCGTCCCGCCAGAGAGACGATGCAGCAAGTCAATGACATGATGTTCTAGAAAAAAGACTCCCCGGTGGTTGACCGGGGAGTATGTTTATGCGATTGGATGCCTGGGATCCCTGATCCATTCACTCCAGGAACCGGCGTAAAGCTTGGGTTGGGGAAGGCCGGCAATGGCCATCGCAACCAGATGATGGCAGGATGTGACACCTGAACCGCAATAGACAGCGGTGGTTTCGGGTGAAAATCCATTTGTGAGTTTGCTGAATTCCTCTTTCAACTGAGCCGCAGGAAGGAATAATCCATCAGGGCTCATATTGTCACCGTGGAAGCGATTGACTGCATTGGGGATATGACCGGCAACAGGATCAATGGTCTCCTGTTCACCGCGGAAGCGTTCACTGGCCCGTGCGTCAATCATCAACCAATGTGGATTGGTGTACTGTTTTTCCATGTCAGCCGTGGACAGGATCATGCTTTCATCCGGGGTGCCCTTGAATTCGCGGTGTTTGTTTTGGATAATGCCGGATTCGATGGCAAGCCCCTGTTTGTGCCATTCCACAAAACCGCCGTCAAGTAGAGCTACGCGGGTATGGCCGTAAAAGCGAAGTAGGAACCAGAGACGCGCCGCGTAGCTGCCGGAGGTGGCGTCATACACGATCACCTGCGTGGACCGATCGATCCCCAGACGCGACATGGACTCGCAGAAATCCGACGGTTTGGGCAACGGATGGCGGCCGGTGCTCGGAGTTTTGCGACCGGAGAGGTCCTTATCCAGGTCGGCATATACCGCTCCAGGTATATGAAGCTGCTGGTATTCCTCGAAACCCCATTCGGGAGCCGCCAGGTCAAAGCGGCAATCCACCAGTACCCAACCCGGGTTGGAAATATTTTTGTTCAGTTCAGCGCAAGAGATGATGGTTTCAAATGACATGGGCACCTCAGATCTTCTTGATATATGTGCGGTGAGTTTTCATCCATTCCACGCCAACCGTATTCAAATCTGCCTTGCTGCGCATGTTGCGCTCATCCACCTGGATGATTTCGGCGTGCTTCATGCCATTTTCCGCGACCACTTTCTCCACTTCAGAGTACAGCAGCGCGTTTCCACCCAAACCCTGGTATTTGGGCAGCAGACCAATGCCATTCATGTCGATCCAGCGGCTGGTCTTCTTTTCATAAAGAAAGCGAAGCATGGAGAATACTGAACTGCTGCCGTGAGTGGCACGCAGGGCACGATTGATGTTGGGATAGCTCAGGATAAACCCGGCTACTTCTTCTTCGTGCATGATCAGTTTGATATAAGAGGGATTGGCTATGGCGATGATGTTGCGGCAGATAAGGGCGAATTCTTCTTCGGTGGAGGGATAGAAACTCGGGTTTCCGGCGAACGCTTCGTGATGCACCTTATCAACCCACGGGATCCATGATTCGATCTCCTTAATACTGGAGAAGCTCTTGATCCAGAAGTTGTACCGCGAACGTACTTTTTCGGCTGTTTTGTGGATCATTGGATCGATGCGGTGTTCCAGAATGCCCGAGAAATAATCTGTTTCTTTTTGATAACCACACTGCTTGATGAAATCATCATAATAAGGCATTTGGTAGGCGATACCCATTGCTGGAGGAACATCAAAGCCCTCCACATGGATACCCTGCCCGTTGGAACGCAGGAAACCCTTCCCAATCAGCATGGAATCGGCTCCGTGCTGCCTGGCCCAGTCTTCGGCTGCTGCCAGAAGTGCGTCACAGATGCGGGAATCCTCTTCCATTTCCAGATAATAGACGAATGCCACCTGTTGATCGTGGAATTTACAGTAGTTGTTGTTTTTGAGTACTGCCAGGCGGCCAACGATTCTGCCCGCCAGTTCAGCGATATAGAAGTCAGCTGTTGAATGGTGATAGAAGGGATGCACCTGCGGGTTCATGACGAGCTGCATCTCACCGGGGAAAGGCGGCACCCAGAATTCGCTCCCTGCGTACATATCGAAGGGAAAGCGGATGAAACTGCGAACAGATTGCCTGCTGTCAGTATCGATCTTGATTATGTTCATGTAGTTTTTTCCGCTAAGGCTACTTTCTCGCCGATGGTGTGCAGAAGCGCCAGGTTGGGTAGGTGGATTGCCGGCAGCGGAAAACCGGTGATGAGAACGATCTGGTCACCTTCCTTGAGCTTCTTCTCTGATTGCATAAAATCATCCACCGTTTGCACTACTTTTTCGAGCGAATCCACAAATGGGATAATGGCAGGGATCACTCCCCAGTAAAGACTGCACAGGTTGTAGACGTTCTCTTTGGGAGTGAAGCCCATAATGGGAACGCGTGGACGGGCTTTGGACATCAAAAGGGCAGTACGGCCGGTCTGAGTGAGCACAGCGACATTGGTGACACTGCGGTCGTGAGCCAGTTCGCAGGCGGCCCTGGTCATGGAGATGGCATCATCAAGGGTGATCTCACGGGGAAAGTCACTGGTGCGTCCCCAGGTTTCACGGTGTTCCTCGGCTTCGCGAACGATGCAATCCATCATCTGTACGGCTTCTACGGGATAATTGCCGGAAGCCGTTTCACCTGAAAGCATGACCGCGTCAGTCCCATCAAAGACCGCGTTGGCCACATCAGAGGCCTCAGCGCGAGTGGGGCGCGGGTTGTGGATCATGGATTCGAGCATCTGGGTGGCCGTGATGACAATCTTGGCATGCTGATTGGCGCTGCGGATGATCTCTTTCTGCATGATGGGCACTTCCTGAGGGGAGGTCTCCACACCCAGATCACCTCTGGCCACCATCACGCCGTCCGCTTCGTGGATGATCTCATGAAGGTTCTTGATGGCCTCAGGACGCTCAAGTTTGGCGATGATGCCAGGCCTGATCTTGCCGGGGAACTTCGCGTTGATGAACTCGCGTACCACGGCAATTTCTGAAGCCTTGTGAACGAAAGAAATGGCAACGTAATCGATGCCCTGTGAGAGGCCAAATTCCAGATCGCGAATGTCCTTTTCGGTGGGAATGGGGATCTTGAGGTCAGCGCCGGGCAGGTTGACGCCCTTGTGTGAGGTGAGGATGCCTCCAAGAACAACACGGCTCTTGACCGTATCGCCTTCCACCTCGATGACTTTTAACTCAAGATGACCATCATCCAGTAGGATACGGTTGCCGGGTTTTACCGCCCGGGCCAGATTGGGAACATCGAGAGGCAGGTAAATTTGGTCTGCCAGGTGTTCCGGCTCGTTGCTTTCAATGGTATACAGGTTGACAATGTTGCCCACCTTTAGTTCAACACCTTCATCAGGGAGGATACCAACGCGCAGTTTGGGACCCTGCAAGTCCTGGAGAATGGCAATGGGCATTCCAAGTTCTTTGGCAGAGCGGCGGATGAGAGTGATGAGTTCTGCATGACTCTCATGTGTACCGTGCGAGAAGTTGAGCCGTGCCACATTCATCCCGGCTTTCATCATTTGTTTGATGATGGCTTCATCATGGGAACTTGGCCCAAGTGTGCAGACAATTTTCGCGAAACGGTTCATGAGAGCATCCTTATTGTGATTTCGATAAAGTTATCATAACTTAACCTGTGCAATAGAGCAATGAAAGTAAAAGTGCCCTCCTGCGAGGGCACTTGAAATTACAGAACAGAAGGAACTAGAGCAGGAGTTTTGCCAGGACGGCTTTTTCTGCGTGCAGGCGGTTGTGTGCCTGCGGGAAGATCACAGAGTGTGAGCCATCAGCAACTTCGTCGGTCAATTCCTGGCCGCGGTGGGCGGGCAGGCAGTGCATGACGATGACGTCCTTGTCTGCTTCACTAACCAATTGGGCGTTAACCTGGAAGGGCGGGAAAACTCTCTTGCGTTTTTCAGTCTCGGCTTCCTGTCCCATGCTGGTCCAGGTGTCGGTGTAGATGACGTGGGCTTTCTTGACAGCTTCGTGTGGATCGCGGATGAACTTGAGGGTACTGCCAGAAACCTTGGCGAACTTTTGGGCGTCTTCGATGGCCTTCGGAACGATATCGTAATCTTCAGGGTTGGCGATGGTGAAATTGCCACCAAGTTTGGCACAGATGTGCATCAGAGAAACGGCAACATTGTTTCCGTCGCCGACGTAGGTAATATTCAAGCCCTTGAGGGTACCGAACTTCTCAATGATGGTCAGGGCATCTGCCATACCCTGGCAGGGGTGATTGTAGTCGCTCAGTCCATTGATGACGGGGATGGATGACCACTTGGCAAGCTCGAGTACATCAGCGTGACCAAATACGCGGGCCATGATGGCATCCACGTAACCGGAAAGGACACGGGAGACATCGGCAATGGATTCGCGTTTTCCCAGGCCAATCTCTTCGGGCGAAATGTAAAGAGCGTCACCTTCCATGTGGCGCATGGCCATGTCAAAGCTCATACGGGTGCGCAGGCTGGGTTTCTGGAAGACCATGGCCAGCGTTTTACCTTTGAAAAGGGGTTTGTTCCCTCCATTAAAATGCTCTTTCTTCAGTGTCACGGCCAGATCAAGCATCTCCTGCAGATCGGCGGGTGAGTAATCGGAAATAGCCAGGAAGTCTTTTTTCATTCAATCCTCTCTCCTAATGGAATTGTACAGCACCGTGAGTATAACATATGCCATCAATGCGACTACTGTGTGACGGCATTTTCTTTGTATGATTATTGTCCGAACTTGATCTTGGCAATGGCAGAGTTGATCATCATGTCCATGATGGGGTATAGCAGTCTGCCGAGCAGGTTCTGCGCTGTGAACAGAAGTTTACCCTCGGAACCGGGCAGAACGATGTATTTACCGCGCGCGACCTGCTTTAGAATGTCTTCGGCTACGGCGTCTGCGCTCATCAGTTTGGCAGAACCAGCAACCTCTTTGGTGATGAAGGGTTTGTATTGGCTTTCGTATTCCAATTGCGGTGTATCGGTGTCGGGCGGGAAGACGACGGAAACCTTCAATCCATACGGCTTCAATTCGGAACGCAATACATCAGAGAGACCCCTGACGGCGTACTTGGATGCGCCATAGGCTGAATAGCCATATACACCAATGAAGCCGGCGATGGATGAGATGTTGACGATCGTGCCGGAACGGCGTTGCTGCATTTGGGGAAGAAGAGCTTTTAGCACATTGACCGTGCCGAAGTAATTGACGTCCATCATCCAGTGGAAAATGCCAGGGTCGAGGGCGGTGAACTTGCCCGGGTGAGCTACACCGGCAGAATTGATCACGATATCCGGGATTCCTGAAGAAGCGACGAATTTCTCCAAAACAGTGGATAATTTCTCGGGTTGAGTAATATCGGCCACGATGGAAAAAACCTTCTGACCGGACGCTTTCTGTGCCTTTTTTATCTCTTCCTCGGCAGTGCTGAGCATTTCTTTCGTCCTGGCGAGGATGACCACATTCCCGCCGTTTGCCGCGACGCCTTTGGCAAGTGCCAGTCCGATACCACTCGAGCCACCGGTGATAAAAACAAGCTTACCCTTGTAGAAGTCCATTTTTTCTCCGTTAGTGGCCGCAGGAAGAGCAGGAACCGCCCTGGCATCCTCCGCAACCCGAATGGCCGGCATGGCTGCCGCTGTTATCCGATCCACCGCTGACATAACAAACCGATAGCTTGCGGGTGGTGTTGGATGAATTGCATTCCTTGCAGGCAATGGGTGAATCTGAATCCCTCATCGAACGAAGGGCTTCAAACTGGGCACCGCAATCCTGGCATTTGTATTCGTAAGTTGGCATGCTTTCCTCTACTGGTTGATGATTGCCAATATTATCCCAATTTTGTTAAATTACCAATGCATAGATGGCAATTCCAAAGGCGACAGCCACGTTGAGCGAGGTCTTGCGTCCCAACATGGGAATTGAAATAACGTGGTCAGCAGCTTCCAGAACAGCAGGATCGATGCCGCTGACTTCGTTGCCAAGTACTAGCGCAATCTTCTCTTTTGGATGTGCTTTGTTAATTTTGGCAAGTGGTGTGGATTTTTCAGTGGCTTCCAAACAGGTGATGATGAACCCCTGCTGCTTGAGGGTAAGAATCAGATCGAGAGTGCTGCGGTGATAGGTCCATTCAATGAAATCCTCTGCTCCGAGCCCTGATTTTTCGATCTTGGGATGTTTGGGAGTGGGCGTTGTTCCGCAGCAGTGAATGTGGCGCACGCCGGCACCGTCAGCAGTGCGGAAGATGGAGCCCACATTCAGGGTGGAACGCAAGTTGTCAAGGACAACCTCGATATGTTTCGCAGGTGTGACTGCGATGCTGGAATTGCCGCGGAAATTGGAGAAAGGTTGGCCACTGGGCAGAAAATCAGTTCCACAGACCGGGCAGCGTTCCATGGTCCGATGCGAGAGGTCATTGGGGCAGCGGAAACGGCATTCCGGGTTGACGCATTGATAGATCTGGAACTCAGGCTCTTTCATAGAAGGTAGGAGAATTACCCTTGTTTTAACACCAAGCCTGTGCGTTCGATATCGGCAGAGTAGGGATCCACTCCCAATTCTTCAAGGACCTCTTCAGGGCGGCCGGTGGCACCGGGCAGCGAGGTCAGATCCAACTCGATGATAGCAGGCTGCCCTTGGAGCAGGGTCAACGAGAGGATAAGAGGGCGCAGGTCATAATTCTTGCCGCGACGTTCGCGCTCGATGAAAGGTGTGGAAAGCATCTGGCTTGTCTTTTGAGATAAGAGGTCTTTATCGATTGGTTCCTCGAGGGTGATCCTGTAACTGGCTGCGGTAACCAGGTTGGGCAGGGCTTCACCGGTCAGCGGGATGGCTGATACCTGACGGATGGCAATTCCAGGTTGAGCGGTGTTGACTAGCACTTTGGCGATATTCTCCACTGGCTCATCTGTGTCCATCCACACATCTAGCATTTCGGCTTTACTGGTGAATCCCAGGGGCAGAGGAGCCGCCTGTTGGATCTTGGGCTGCGGATGGAAGCCCTGCGAATAAGCCAGTGGCAGGTGGGCGCGACGGAAGGTGCGTTCCCAGACCTTGTGCATGTCCAGGTTGCCAGTGTATTGGAGCTCAACACCTTTCTCGTAGGAAATTCGGATACGCTGCATCACTTCACCTCCGGGCAAAGCCAAAGTTCACCGGGATGAAGTCGGCGTGCCTCATTAAACTCAGGCAGTATGCCGCAGACATGGCAATTGTCGCGGCAATCCTCAGTCGTGATTCCATCGAGGGAACGCTGATACTCTTTTTCAAGATACTTTCTAGCAACGCCAGCGTGGATATGGTCCCAGGGCATCACTTCATCGATGGCGCGGGAGCGGGAGATGTAGAAAGCCGGATCAAGATCGTGTTTCTCAAAAGCTTCCATCCAGGTACCATATTGGTATTTATCCTGCCAGGCATCGAACTTGGCACCGCTGCGCCAGGCGGTCTCGATTACATCTCCCAGGTGGCGATCGCCGCGTGAGAGAGAAGCTTCGAGGACGGTCTCTCTGGGATTGGACCAGGTCAGTTTCAAGCCGGGTGAACGCAGTCCATCCTTGAGCATCTTCTGCTTTTCCAACACGGACTCGGTGGCATCACAGGGCACCCATTGAAATGGAGTATGCGGTTTAGGCACAAAGGTGCTGACACCGGCATGCAGGTTGGTCTTCTTGCCAATGATCTTGCGTCCTTCATTGAGAACAGACCTGCACAAATCGATGATGGCCTGTACATCTTCAAGTGTTTCCTCAGGGTGGCCGATCATGAAATAGAGCTTGATGGAAGTCCAGCCGCGGCTGTAGATGGCCCGCGCAGTCTCCAGAAGCTGCTCTGTTTGAATGGGTTTGTTGATGCGGTTGCGCATGCGATCGGTGGCTGCCTCGGGCGCGAGAGTGAAACCGCCCTGACGTGAGCCGCGCAATTTCTCCATCAGTTCCACAGAGAATGACTCGATGCGCAGTGAGGGGAGCGAGATTGTGAGATGCTTGCCGGCAAAACGGGTGGTGATGGCATTGACCAGTTCATTAATATGCGTATAGTCACTTGATGATAGAGAAAGCAGGGCGATCTCTTCGTACCCTGTGTTATCCAGAGCGGCTTCGACGCCGTCCACGATACTTTCAACAGTGCGTTCGCGAACCGGGCGATTGATCATGCCGGCGTGGCAAAAACGGCAGCCGCGGGTGCAGCCGCGCATGATCTCAACTGCAATACGGTTGTGCACCACGTCAATGGATGGAACGATGAAATGAGTTGGCGGATCGGGCAGGACGGGGACGATGCGTTTGGTCACAAAAGCCGGAACATCAGAATCAATGGGCAGCGTGGAAGCAACCGTACCGTTGGAGTTGTACTTCACCTTGTACAGGGCTGGAACGTACACACCGCTGATGCGGCTGAGCGCGCGCAACAGTTCCTGCCTGGACGCACCGGAGCGCTTCCATTGTTGGTGGGCGTCCACGATTTCGTGGATCACTTCTTCGCCTTCGCCAATGACAAAGGCATCAATGAAGGCAGACATGGGTTCAGGATTGAAACAGGCGTGTCCACCGGCGATGACCAGGGGATGACTTTCATTTCGGTCTTTACAGCGCAGAGGAATGCCTGCCAGATCAAGCGCGTTGAGCGCGTTGGTGTAGAGGGTCTCATAAGGCAGAGAAAAGCCGATGATATCAAATTCCCGTAGCGGGTGGAAGGATTCCAACGAATAAAGTGGGATGCCTGCCTGGCGCATCTCGTCTTCCATGTCCAGCCAGGGGACGTATGCGCGTTCGCAGAGGGTATCTTCACGATTGTTGAGCAGTTCGTAGAGGATCATCACACCCAGGTTGGGAACACCGATGTCGTAGATATCGGGGAAGACGAGAGCGAAATGAGTGGCTACGCTTTGCCAGTCTTTGACCACCTGGTTGAGTTCGCCACCCACGTATCGCCCAGGTTTTTGCACCCTGGGTAGTATTCTGCGAAGCTGCTTGCGGATTTCTGATTGAGGAACCAATACTTTTCTCCTGACCGGTTTTCAGAAGCTTGATTTTACTTTAGTTTTGGGAGAATACAGATCGGGTTCAGAGTAATCCCTTGACCGTACCGCCGTCCACCGGGATCATGGCGCCGGTCATATAGGAAGCTGCTGGTGATACCAGGAAGACAGCCACATTGGCAAACTCTGCCGGGGTGGCCATGCGTTTAAGGGAGCTTTCTGCTGCTTCCTTGTGGTATTCGTCTTCAATTGACGTGTGGTTTTGCTCAGCCCGGGAGGTCATCAACATTTCAACGCGTTCAGTTGTCGTCCAGCCCGGCAAGATGGAATTGAAGCGGATTCCCTTACCGCCCAATTCCAATGCGAGAGTCTTGGTGAGACCCACCGTGGCGGCGCGTATACTATTAGACAGGATGAGGTTGGGAATGGGCTGCTTGACCGCGTAGGAAGTAATGGTCAGAACAGAGGCAGCATCGCTTTTTTCGAGATACGGCATGGCAGCACGGATGAGACGCACGGAAGCCATAAATAGGGATTCATATGCCTTTTGCCAGGCAGAATCATCAAGTGTGACGAATTCTCCGCGCGGCGGACCGCCGGCATTAGTGATAAGGATATCCAATGCACCAAACTCGCGGATGGTCTCATCGACCATCCGCTGGGGTACAGAGGGGTCAGCCACGTCGCCCGCGACAGCAAGGACGCGGTTGCCAGTGCCTGCGATGATGCTGCGAGCTTTCTCGCTCAGTTTCGCTTCGTTTCGGCCATTGATGGCAACTTTGGCACCTTCAGCGGAAAGCAATTCGGCAATGGCCGCGCCCAGTCCGCGTGAAGAGCCGGCCACCAGAGCGACTCGATCCTTGAGTTTCAGGTCCATGCGCTCACCGGTTTTCGATGTGAGATTCCAGAACCTGCTCGTCAGGCCAATTGGCAGCGATGAAATCGATCACTTGTTTGAGCACCTGTTCGTTGTGGACCTTGTCGTTCGAGACCGCCGCGCAGCCGATCCAGGCAGATTGCCAGACATCCTGCAGGCCGATCTCAGAGACGGAGATGTTGAACTCCTTGTGCAAGCGTTTCAGGATGGGCAGCAGACGGCTGCGTTTTTCTTTAAGCGATTCACAACCGGGGAAATAAAGTTTGAGAGTCAACAGGCTAAGCATGGTCACTCCAATCTAAAATGAGGCTTGCTTTTCGATACACGCGATATTACAATGCTTTCATTAAATATACTCGAGAATCGAAAAAGATTATGCCACCGATCGAAGAGCAATACCAGGCAACTTTAGATTACCTATACTCGTTCGTCGATTACAGCCTGACCCGGCAGGACAGGCTGGCAGCGGCGAACTTTGATTTGCGCAGGATGCGCGATCTGATGGCTTTATTGAGTGATCCCCAGACCAAATATCCGGTGATTCACGTGGCCGGAACGAAAGGTAAAGGGTCCACTTCAGCGCTCATTGCCAGTGTACTGCAGAAACAAGGATATAAGGTAGGGTTGTACACGTCACCGCATTTGCAGGATTACGCTGAACGCATCCAGGTGAACCATGAGAACATCAGCCATTGGTCGCTGGTGGAGATCACAGAACGGATGAAGCCGTTCATCGAGCAGATCCCTGAATTGACAACCTTTGAGATCACAACGGCCATCGGTTTCCAGAAGTTTGCCGAAGCTAAAGTGGATATCGCGGTAGTGGAGGTTGGTTTAGGTGGGCGCCTGGACGCGAGCAACATCGTCAACCCGCTGGTATCGGTCATAACATCACTTTCGTTCGATCACATGAACGTGCTCGGCAATACCATCGCTCAGATCGCTACCGAGAAAGCCGGCATAATAAAAGAAGGCAGACCAGTGGTGCTGGCCCCACAGGACGAGACGCCACGCAGAGTGGTGGAACAAATCGCGGCAGAACGCCATGCCCCGGTATTGACCGTCGGGCGTGATCTGTTATTCAGCGCCAGGTCGCATTCGCTGGATGGGCAATCCCTCATCCTGTGGGAGAAGAACGACCAGGAAAAGTTGAATGGATATCTACACGATCCTGATGACTCCGGCTGGAAACCTGTTGAATTAACCATCCCGCTGCTTGGTTACCACCAGGTGCAGAACGCTGCCACAGCTTTTGCAGTCCTGGAAACGGCACGCAAAGAAGGCATCCAAATCAGCGACGAGGCTATACATAATGGATTCGCGGAAGCAGATTGGCCGGGACGGTTCGAACTGCTTGAGCGTGACCCGATCATCGTCGTCGATTCGGCGCACAACCAGGATTCAGCCCTCAAACTACGTCTGACCATTGATGATTACCTCACAGATAAACAGATCATTCTGATCTTTGGCGTTTCGGAAGATAAAGATATCGCAGGCATCCTCTCGCAGTTACTGCCACGCACCAAATTCATGGTTGCCACGCAAAGCACACATCCGCGGGCGCTGGGTGCCGAGAAACTGGTAGAATTAGCGCAGCAGGCAGGCTGCCCGGCTGTGGCCACCGCTGATATTCCTGCTGCATTGGAAACTGCATATAAAATGGCAGAAAAAAACACAGCGGTTGTCGTTGCAGGCAGCATTTTTGTAGCCGCTGCCGCTCGTGAAGAATGGCCCAGAGTAAGATCCCGTTTAGTCCAAAATTGATTACCTTGAGGATGTAGATGAAGAACGATGACTGGAAAAGCAGGATAGACAACCCTGAAGAATACACGGCGGCGCTTTATCAGCGCACCGATGAGTTGTACCAGGTACCGGACGCCAAACCGGACAAGGATGGAATCATCCTTTGCCCGGCGCTCATCATGCGCGACATCGTGGTATTCCCCCGCATGGTCTCACCGATCTTCATTGTCCCTGGTGCCAACCTGGAAGCCATCAACCATGTACAGAAACAATCCGGTACTATGATCGCATTGATGATGAAGGACAGTGAGATCGAAGAGCCGCGACCGAGTGATTTCCTGGATATCGGTGTGGAGGTTGCTGTTGGGCGCCTGCTGACACTTCAAGACGGCAATAACTCTGCGCTTGTGCAGGGGCGACACCGTGTGAAGGTCATCGAGATCATCGAAAAAGAACCCTTCTGGATGGTCAAATGTCAGGTGATCGAGGAGAAGACCCGTGCCGACCGGCAGACCGAAGCCCTGATGCGCACCTCGCGTGACCTGTTCGAACGCTGCGTGCAGTTGGATCGCAGCCTGCCCGACGAAGCCCATCTGTTCTCGATCAATATCACCGAACCGGGCTGGCTGTCAGACATGATCACGACGGCCATCTCGCTGCCTTATGAGAACCGTATGGAACTTCTGACCATCATCGAGCCGCGCGAACGACTGAAGAAGGTCAACTGGCTGTTGGCGCAGGAATTGGACGTTTTGCAGCTTGAGGACGAGATCCAGACGCGTGTCCAGGGAGAGGTGGACCGCTCGCAACGCGAGTTCTACCTGCGCGAGCAAATGAAAGCCATCCAGAATGAACTTGGCGAAGGCGATATCTGGACCCGCGAACTGGTTGAGCTCAAAACAAAAGTAGAAGAGAAGAAAATGCCTGAGGAGGCAAGAGCCCAGGCTTTTAAAGAGATCGAGCGTCTTTCTCAAATGCCGGCGATGTCGCCCGAAGTGGCCATCCTGCGTACTTACATTGATTGGCTGCTCGACCTGCCCTGGGTGGAAACGACCGAAGACAATCTGGACGTCCGCCACGCTGCCAAGGTACTGGAGGAGAACCATTACGGACTGGGTAAGGCCAAAGATCGCATCCTGGAATACATCGCGGTCAAAAGTCTGAAACCCAAGAAAGAACGACAGCCCATCCTGTGCTTCGTTGGGCCGCCGGGAACCGGTAAAACCTCGCTGGGGAAATCCATCGCGGCCGCACTAGGAAGCAAATTCGTGCGTCTTTCACTTGGCGGTGTCCGCGACGAAGCGGAGATCCGCGGTCACAGGCGCACCTATATTGGCGCGCTGCCGGGGCGTATTCTGCAGACCATGAAGCGGGCAGGTACAGTAAATCCGCTTTTCATGTTGGATGAGATTGACAAGCTCGGCAGCGATTTCCGCGGCGATCCATCCTCGGCGCTGTTGGAGGTACTTGACCCGGAGCAGAACTTCTCGTTTTCTGATCATTACCTGGAATTACCCTACGACTTATCCAAGGTCATGTTCGTGACCACGGCCAACAATCTCAATTCCATCCCACCGGCGTTGCTGGACCGAATGGAAGTGATCGAATTCCCCGGCTATATCGAAGAGGAAAAAGTCGAGATCGCAAAACGCTATCTGATCCCGCGTCAGCTTGAGGAAAGCGGACTGGATGAAGATGAGATCGTCTTCGAGGATGACGCCATCTGCAAGATCATCCGCGAGTACACCTATGAAGCCGGCGTGCGCAATCTGGAACGCGAGATTGGGAGATTGTGCCGTAAAACCGCGCGTTTGAAATCAGAAAAGAAGCGCTACTCAAAGACACTCAATAAAAGCGCGGTGGAGAAATTCCTGGGACCGCCACAATTCTTCTTTGCAGAAGCTGAACGCAAAGATGAAGTGGGTGTGGCTACCGCCATTGCCTGGACGGAAAACGGCGGCGACATTATGCCCGTGGAAGTGCTCATCATGGAAGGCAAGGGCAGCCTGCAGGTAACAGGCCAGATCGGTGATGTGATGCAGGAATCTGCGCAGGCAGCGCTCTCATATTTAAAGTCTCGCGTGGATGCGCTGGCCATCGATCCTGAAGTCTTTGAGCAATTGGACATCCATATTCATATCCCCGAGGGCGCCATCCCCAAGGACGGCCCAAGCGCGGGCATCACCATTGCCACCGCGCTTATTTCGGCTTTTACTGAACGGCCAGTTAAGAAAGAGATTGGCATGACAGGGGAGATCACCCTGCGCGGTAACATACTACCCATCGGTGGTGTTCGCGAGAAGATCCTGGCAGCGCATCGGGCCGGGTTGAAGGTGGTTTTACTGCCCGAGAAAAATACCAAAGACCTCATCGAAGTACCCAAGAAAGTACGCGAAGACTTGCAACTTATCTTCGTGAAACACATGGATGAGGTCATCCAGGTGGCGTTGGCCAAAAGCGAGACCAATGGCAACCGCATCGTGAAGAAGCTGAAAGAAAAGCACAGTCACGCCAAAGACGAACCCAAACAAGGGTAGACCCGGTGCAATCTGATAAACGGTTTGAAATAACCTATCTCGGTCAGGCCGGCTTGATCCTTGATACCGACCAGATTCGTATTGTGTTCGATCCTTACCTGTCGAATTACGTAGTCGATAGCGGCATCGGTTCAGCAGAGCTTTTCTCGCGCTCCTTTCTCCCGCCAGTAAAGGCAGAAGATCTCAGCGGCATTGATGTAGTTTTTATCAGCCACGATCATGCGGACCATTGCGATCCGGATACCCTGTTGCCGCTTTATAAGACGAACCCAGAGTTGAGGTTTATCTGTCCACGCCCAGTGGCGAATCATCTGCAGGTGCTTGGGATCCAAAACAGAAGCATCCTGGTACCACAGATCCTGGAGCTCCAGTCCTTGCCCGGATTGGAATTCCATGCACTCCCGGCAGCCCATTACGGATTTGACAGAGATATGGAAACGCGCGAGTATGCTTACTTTGGTTTTGTGGTCAAAACAGCCGGGAGGATTCTCTTTCACGCAGGCGACACCATCAGCTACCCGGAATTTGCAGCAAATATCCTCAAACATTCAGATCATGTGGATATCGCCTGTCTTCCGGTCAATGGCCGGGACGAGAAACGTGAAAACATGGGTATTGTTGGCAACCTTGACGGTGTAGAAGCATATTCGCTGGCAAAGGAGCTCAAAAGCAGGGTACTTATCCCCATGCACAATGACCTATTCTCATTCAATAGTGCGGACCCCCATGTGTTGAATGATCTTGTACAGCGCGAAGAAGAACCGGTCAAACTACAATGGATGAAACCGGGGGGAAAATTTGTAGATTAACAGAAAAGACCACCTTCGCAGGTGGTCTTTGTTTTTGTTACTTTCCGCAGCAGCAACCGCCGCCGTCTTCGCAATCGTCCCCATCACAATCGCATTCGCATTCTTCATCGCCATGGACGTGTCCGTGCTGCATTTCCTCTTCGGTGGGAGCACGCAGGCTAACGATCTTGACATCGAAAACAAGGTCCTTTCCAGCCAGGGGATGGTTGAAGTTCAGCGTGACTGTGTCCTTGGTCACTTCTTCGATGACCGCAGACATGGCGCCGCCGTCTTCGTCCTCAACGGCCAGTTCGACACCGACTTCGAGCGGGATATCGGTGGGGAAATCTGACACAGGAACTTCTTCGACGGCTTCCTCATCAAATTCGCCATAAGCTTCAGCCGCAGGGACATTTACCTCCTTCGATTCATCAAGGTTCATGCCGTAAAGTGCTTTTTCAAGACCGGGAATGATGTTGCCCTTGCCCTGAATGAAATCAATGGGGCCATTTTCCTTTGACGAATCCACAACCTCACCATCAACAGTGAGCGTGTATTCCATGCTGACGACCAGGTCCTTCTCGACCTTTGTAAACTCAGATTTTGTGTTCAAAATTAACCCTCTTCATTGCAGAATAGGGCTGAATTGTAACATAAACAGTCCGAAATGCAGAGCACAAGGCTATAATTGGAAAAGAAGCACGCGAGGAGAACAAGATGAAACTGGTTTCTGTTGCTGAAATGAAAGCAATCGAAAAAGAAGGCAATCGTAGAGGTACCTCCAATGAAGAATTGATGCAGATTGCCGGAGAGGGTCTGGCTAGTGTCATTGAAGAACGTTATTCGGATTTAAAATCATCACCTGCTGTGGGTTTGGTGGGCGGAGGGAACAATGGCGGGGATACTCTGATCGCGTTAACATCTCTTCAACGAGAAAACTGGACCACCACCGCAGTTCTGGTAAAGGAACGGGCGCATGATCTCTTGATCACCAGATATATCGACGCGGGTGGAAAAGTCATGAAAGCCGGCGACAAGCAGGATGATGTGATTATTGCCGGGGTAATTCGTGAATCTGGGTTGATATTTGACGGCGTAGTGGGTACAGGGATGAAACTGCCGTTGAAAGAAGATGTCGCCCAATTCCTCACTCTCGTCCGGGAAAATATTGTTCATCAAACGGTTGTTGCTGTCGACTGCCCGTCGGGAGTGGATTGCGACAGCGGTGAGGTTGCGCCTGAAGGATTAAGAGCAGCGTTGACCGTGTGTTTCGAAGCCGTAAAAGTTGGATTGCTGCGCTTCCCGGCATTCGAATATTGCGGTGAGATCCTGGCCATCCCCATTGGTCTGGAAGAAACGATGACTTCGGAGCAGAAGCTGCGGAGTGTAATCGACGAAAATTGGGTGAGGCAAAATCTGCCCGTTCGTCAGATCAACGCTCACAAGGGTACCTTTGGCACCGTGATGGTGGTGGGAGGAAGCGTAAACTATGTGGGCGCGCCGATGCTGGCAGCACTGGCTGCTTACCGCAGCGGCTCGGGTCTTGTCTCCCTCGCTGTACCACAATCCATCCACCCCATACTGGCCGGGCAACTTCCCGAAGCCATCTGGCTGGTATTGGATGACGAAGGCGGCGTGATCTCTGAATCTGCCGTGGACCTTGTGAAAGAACAAACGGGCAAGGTCAATGCAATGGTCATTGGACCCGGGATCGGCCGCGAAGAGACTACGGCAAGGTTTCTGGACACGATATTCTTTGCTTCAAAATCAAACGGAAAAAACCGCAGGGTGGGCTTCCTGATTGAAGAGAATGGAAACGAAACAAAAGAACAAAAGATGCCCACGATTGTATTGGATGCTGAAGGGTTGCGCTGGCTGGCAGAAAATGAAGGTTGGAATGAGAAGATACAGGCTGAATTGGTGCTGACGCCGCATCCAGGTGAGATGGCGGCTTTGACCGGATTGACCGTGGAAGAGATTCAAAGCGAGCGCATGGGGATTGCCTCGCTTTATGCCAAAAAGTGGAACCAGGTGATCGTTCTGAAAGGCGCATTGACTGTCATTGCCGCGCCGGATGGACGCATTGCTGTTATTCCTGTGGCAAGCTCTGCGCTGGCAAAGGCCGGCAGCGGTGATGTGCTGAGCGGTATGATCGCCAGTTGGATCGGTCAGGGAATGGAAAGATACGAAGCTGCATCAGCGGCTGCGTGGATCCATGCACAGGCTGGTCTTGCAGCGGCAGAATGGCTGGGTAGCGAAGCCCCAGTACTGGCGATGGATATCGTCCAGTCCATAGCAGATGTGTTCGCTGAGTTAAACTAAAAACACTGCCCTGTGAGAACAGGGCAGTGTTTTTATTAGGACTATGAGGTTTTCTTGGGGGTTGCGGGTTTGGGGGTTTCGAGAGTAACCTGGTCTTTTTCAACCAGTTTGCCGGCTTTGAATTCAGCCTGCTTGATGAGTCCCTGCGCTTTATCCACTGCGTCTGAGGCGGCAACCTGCGCCTTCTTGTAGGTTTCTTCAACAGTTTCGGTGGTCTTATCGACCAACTCGATCGCTTTTTCTTTGATCACAGCACGGGTTTGTTCGCCGGATTGGGGAGCATAGAGCAATGCAACCACTGCTCCAGCGATGCCGCCAACGACCAAACCTACAATAAATGAACCAAAATTGTCACGTTCTGCCATTGTCGTACTCCTTTCGAAAAAAGAATGGGTCCGAAGTGATGCTATCTACGGATGATCTTCAACAGGTCAAAGACTTTCTTGAACCCGGCCATATAACCGTTCAATTTGATCACCGGGGTGACCAGATTCTCGCTGAGAAATTCTGTTGTTCCCTTGAGAGTATTGATCGTTTCAGCGGTGTTGGCAATGATGGGCTTTACCTCGTTTTCGAGAAGGTTCACCAGTTTTGCCAGTTGGACGATGAGTATGACCAGAGCCACCCCAAGCACGGCAAATTCAAGCGCCATGAAGATGATGAACACGTCCCTGATCTTCTCGGTCGTTCCAGCATCAGCCTGCATGAGGAAGTATACGGCGGTGCCGATCAAACCGAGGATGATAACGGCAATGACAATTATGAGCCAGGGTTTGATGCCGCTTGAAACAGGCGCTTCAACGGCAGGAGTCTCTCCGCTTACCACTTCAACGATTTCGGTATCTTCAGCCATTGGTGTGATTATAACATACAAGGAATGTCAAGCCCTGGGAGCCGGGTTGAACATCTATCTCTTTGGAATGTGAGGTTTACTAAACTCGCAAAAGCAGATTGTTCAGACAGGTGCGCTCATTTGCATCAATTGTCTGTTCGTGGTAGACTTATCGATTGCCATGTATAAGAATCTTGTGATTGTCGCTTTCATTATTTTATCTGGTTGGCTAAGTCCACGGGCATCCCTCGATGTTGAGATCACCTCGCCGCGGGATGGGGATGTGCTCAAAGGCAGCGTTGATATCATCGGCACGGCTGCCGGAGAGGGTTTCGCTTCGGCAGATTTGGCATATGCTTACGCTGATGAGGTGAATCCGAGTTGGTTCCTCATCGCAGAGATGGAAGAGCCAGCAAATGTGGCCACATTGGCAGTGTGGGACACCACCACGATCAGTGATGGGGATTACCGACTCAAGTTGACGGTTTACCACACAGATGGCACAAACAGTAAGTACATCGTGGAGAGATTGCAGGTACGCAATTACACCGAAGCGGTTTTGACTCCCACAACCCTGCCGACTGCGACAATAACCACGCAGGTTCCAACTGCCACATTAGTGCCAGCCGCTGCCACTCCATTCCCGGAGAACAAGGCAGCTTTATCGGTGGATACGGTCAAGAGAAACCTTAAAGCTGGCGCAGTTTTGGGCATACTATTCGTGGCCGGACTCGGATTTTACTCGCTTGTGCGCTCATGGAAGCGGCGCAGCTAAGGAAACACAATGGACGCGTTGTTCGCGAGGTTAAGACAATCCACTCCTCAGATCACTGAATCAGGTCAAGTTTTTTTGATCGTCGGCCTGGGCAACCCGGGGCGGGAATACAAAGATACCCGACATAATATTGGTTTTCTTACCATTGATGCGCTGGCACAAACGCTTGAAGTCAAGTTATCCAAGGTGCAGAACAAAGCGATCATAGGTATCGGCAAGTTCGAAGGCAGCCGTGTTGTGCTTGCCAAACCGCAAACCTACATGAACCTTTCCGGTCAAGCCGTGGTGGGCTTGATGAATTTCTACAAAGTACCCAAAGAGAACCTGATCGTGATCCATGACGACATCGACCTGCCCTTTGGCACCATCCGTATCCGCCCAAAGGGTGGTTCAGCGGGGCAGCGCGGGCTTGGCTCCACAATTGATAAGCTCGGCAGCCAGGACTTTGCCCGGATGAGGCTTGGTGTGGGACGTCCACCGGGTCAGATGGATCCCAAAGACTACGTGCTGCAGCGCTTTTCAAAGGACGAGGAAGAATTCCTACGCGCTTTACTGGAAAAAGCCTGCGATGCAGTGAAGGAATTTGTGCAGAATGGCCTGAACGCGGCCATGAACAAATACAACGGCAATACGTAAATGAAGAAACTCCTAGATTTCGTCAGAGAGAACCCGGAATACGTAAACATTCTGGATAAGATCAAGCTCAATCAACCTCTACCGGGATTGGGCTTAATGCGTGTTACCCGTTTGCCGATTCTCTCAGCGCTCTCCAAGGACCTGAATGTACCCATTCTGTTGATCACGGACAGGGCAGATCGTTCGCTTACAATATTCGACGAGCTGGGATTCTGGCTGCCGGATAACCCGCGATTCCATTTTCCGGAACCAACCCCGCTGTTCTATGAACAGGCCGCCTGGGGCGTGGTGACGCGGCGCGACCGACTACAAGCCCTGACCGCGCTGGCAATGTATCATCTGCCGGGAAGCACTAAACCACAGGAACCGGTCGTGATCGTTGCACCCCTGCGCGCCCTGATGACACGCACACTACCCAGGCGAGACTTTCTAGTGAACAGCAAGATCATCCACCTCAACCAGACTGTGAATCCGGGAGAATTGCAGCGTAACTGGGTGGACATAGGATATGAAGCAGTTGATACCGTTGTCGATTTCGGGCAATTCTCCAGGCGGGGTGGCATTCTGGATGTGTGGGCGCCTTCAGAGATCCACCCGGCACGTCTTGAATTCTTCGGCAACGAATTGGATACCTTGCGTGAATTCGACCCATCCACACAACGGACGATTCGCAGCCTGGATGAACTGACCATCACTCCTGCGAGAGAGATTCTGCCTGTGAAAGCTGCCGGAGTATTGGGAGATGGTGTAGCCATAGACGAGTTCTACCTACCGCTGGTGCATCGCTCTCCTGCGACCATCCTTGATTACATGCCTAAGAACGCGCTGATCGTCGTGGACAGCATGATGAACGTGCAATCTTTTGGCGAGGATATCGAAGAGCAGGCAGTTAAGTTGCGCCAGGAGAGCATCAGCGAGGGTATCTTGCCGGAGGACTTCCCGACGCCCTATTTGAGCTGGTCGGAATTGGTGGACACCATCCAGTCTTCACGCTGGCTGGAACTGGGCAGGGGAGGAACTGACGAGATCAGCACACTGGCCGAAGCCTTCGCACCAGGAGAACGCTTTGGCGGGCGCGTAAAACCCTTTGTGGACACGCTCAAAGAAGATTGCGGCAAAGGAATCAAGACAATTATCGTAACCCGGCAGCTTTCACGTCTGCGCGAATTATGGCAGGAGGAAAACTGCTCATCAGAAAGTGAAACGGAACCATCCTTCCTGGAAGGTACGATCGGTGAGGGATGGAATCTATCATGCGATGGCGAACTGCAGGTTAAGTTCATCACGGACAGCGAGATATTTGGTTGGGAAAGACCGCAGCCGCGACCGCGCCTGAAAGCGACCCACGAAGCACCTGAGGCCACATTCGCGGACTTGAACACCGGTGATTGGGTAGTGCACGTTGATTACGGCGTGGGCAGATTCTCAGGTTTGGTACGCAGGATGCTTGAGGGCACCGAGCGGGAATTCCTGTGCGTGGAATATGAGAACGGCGACCAATTGTTCGTGCCCATCCATCAGGCGGACAGGCTCAGCCGATACGTGGGGCCTGAAGGAACCACACCCCAGGCGTCCCGCCTTGGCGGAACCGATTGGGCACAAACCAAACAAACTGTCCGTGAGGCGGTCATTCGCGTGGCGCAGGATCTGCTGGAATTGTACGCTCAACGTGAAACTGCCAAAGGGCACGCTTTTAAACCGGATTCCACCTGGCAGGAAGAATTGGAAGCGAGTTTCCCCTACATTGAGACCGATGACCAAATGCGGGCGATCAATGAAGTAAAGAAGGACATGGAAAAACCCAAGCCAATGGACCGCCTGCTGTGCGGCGACGTGGGCTACGGGAAAACAGAGGTTGCCCTGAGGGCTGCCTTCAAGGCGGTAATGGATGGTAAACAGGTGGCCGTGTTGGTGCCCACCACTGTATTGGCACAGCAGCATTACGAAACCTTCAAGCAGCGCCTCTCTGCGTATCCGGTCACCGTGGAAATGCTCTCTCGTTTCCGCAACCCCAAACAACAGGACGAGATCATCACCAAGTTGATACTCGGCGAGATCGACATTGTCATTGGAACGCATAGACTGCTAACCTCGGATGTGGTCTTTAAAGATATTGGGCTTGTCATCATCGATGAGGAGCAGCGCTTCGGCGTTACACACAAGGAACACTTTAAAAAACTGCGCACCGAGGTCGATGTGCTCACGCTCACGGCCACACCCATACCCCGCACGCTTTACATGGCCCTCACCGGCGTACGGGATATTTCGATCATCAACACCCCGCCGGCAGAACGCTTACCTATTGTGACGCACATCGGGCCGTACTCTCCCAAGCTCGTCAAGCAAGCACTGCTGAGAGAAATGGAGCGAGGTGGCCAGGTATTTTTCGTGCATAACCGCGTTCAGACCATCTACGCGATGCAGAGTCACCTGCGCAATCTGGTGCCGGAAGCGCGTATCGGCATTGCCCACGGACAAATGAAGGAAGACGAACTCTCGCATGTGATGTCGCGTTTCACCCGCGGTGAAGTGGATGTACTGTTGTGTACATCAATCATTGAATCAGGGTTGGATATCCCCAATGCAAACACACTCATCGTTGACCGCGGCGATACGTTTGGTCTGGCACAGCTTTATCAATTGCGCGGCCGGGTGGGGCGCGGTGCCCAACGTGCGTATGCCTACTTCTTCCGCCACAACAAACGTCCGCCCACACCTGAAGGGCAGGAACGTCTGGAGACCATTGCCGAAAACACACAACTAGGCGCTGGATACTCCATAGCCATGCGAGACCTGGAGATGCGCGGTGCCGGCGAGATGCTGGGCGTAAGGCAATCCGGTTACATCGCGTCGGTGGGTTTTCACCTCTACGCACGCATGCTTTCCCAGGCGGTGCAGGAACTGCGCAAGACGCAGGAAGACACCAGCAGGCAGGTGGAAAAGGCTTTCGGTCTCGGCGCATCATACGTCCCAGTGAGCGTGGACTTGCCGCTCGCAATTGGTATTCCCATTGACTACGTGCCAGACCAGACACTGAGGTTGCAGATCTACAGGCGTATGGCCAACCTGCACGATGAGACCGAACTGGATGCGCTGCAGGAGGAGTTCATCGACCGTTTTGGCCCCATCGAAGTGCAGACAGCCAACCTTTTCTACCAGATACGCGTCAAGTTGAGGGCGGAAAAAGCGCAACTGACCTCGGTCAGTGTGGAAGGTGACCAGATTGTGCTGCGATATCCGCCGCTGCCCGCAGGGGTGACCTCACGCAACTTGAAGACTGTTAATGCCTTTCTACGGCCTGGCAAGAACGCCTACTGGTTCCAGTTTGATGATTCTGATGATGGCTGGCGGCAAAGATTACTGGATGTCATCTCTGATATAATCCGCACATGACCCGAATATTGGTGATTGAAGACGACCCCCATCTTTCGAAGATCATTCGTTCATATTTGGAGCGAGAAGGTTTCGAGGTGCTCACAAGCCTGCGCGGAGACACAGGGTTGGAGATCGCCCTGGAGCAGAACCCCGATCTGGTGCTTCTCGATCTGAACCTGCCGGGTCTGGATGGTTTGGACGTGGCCGCTGAACTGCACAGGGAAATGGCAACTCCGATCATCATGGTCACTGCCCGCGTGGAGGAATCTGACCGGCTGCAGGGGTTTGATACCGGCGCTGATGATTACATCAGCAAACCATTCTCCCCACGGGAACTGGTGGCGCGTGTTAAAGCCGTGCTAAACCGAACGAAAAAGCCTAACTTAAGCAGTGGAAGCGTCACGGTCGCCGGGATTTCAATTGATATTGATTGTCATTCAGTCAGCTACGCAGAGAATGAAATTGAGCTCACCCCGACAGAATTCAACATCCTCGTAAAATTATCTGCCAACCCTGGAAGGGTGTTCTCGCGGCAGCAACTGATCGAGGACCAACCCGGAGTTCCGGGTGGCTCGTATGAACGTAGCATCGATGTACACGTCAAGAACCTGCGCAACAAGTTAAAGAACAGCGGAGCAGCCGCAGATCTGATCGACACCGTTTTTGGTGTTGGCTATCGCTTTAAAATAACTGAGTAGGATCTCATGTCGCTAAGAACCCGATTAATGTTGTACTTCTCCATCATTGTTGTAGGACTTGTCCTGTCACTTGTGCTGTTTATTAACAGCGACAATTCCAAACAGGTTCAGGATTACATGCTGCGAGGCGGCATGTATGGCTACCAGGAGATTGTTCTCAAGGCAGAGAATTATTACCGTATTAATGGCAGTTGGATTGGTATTGAATCGATTGCTGCAGATTTCCAACCCAACATGATGGGTGGTTCCATGAACATGGGCAAAAACATGAACGCTGGTCCCGGGAGGGATAGCAAGTTCACTATTACAGATACCGATCTGGTTGTTGTTTGGAGTTCAGCTGGAAACGAGTTGGGCAGCACAATGGATGAAAACGTACTCTCGAACGCGATAACTTTATCCATCGCGCCGCAAAAGCAAGTGGGTTACCTCATTGTAAACGACCGCCCGGTTATTCAGGCAACCGAGGTATCGCCATTGATTGAAAAACTACGAACGGTGGTACTGCGTTCGGGTTTGATCGCGGGAGTCTTGGCGCTTGTACTGGCTATCTTGTTGGCTAACCAGTTGATCAAGCCTCTGCGTCTGCTCACACAGGCGGCTGATTCACTTGCCGGCGGGAAACTGTCCACCCGTGTCAAGGTTAATGGGAAAGATGAGATCGCACGCTTGGGAACCTCCTTCAATGCGATGGCTGAAAACCTCGAATCTGCTGAGGCTCGCAAAAAAGCATTGACGGCTGATATCGCGCACGAACTGCGTTCACCGCTGGCGGTGCAGAAGGCGCAGCTTGAAGCCATGCAGGACGGCATCGTCCCCATAACGCAGGAGAGTCTGCAGACGGTTGTTGACCAGACCAACTTCCTTACCCGGCTTGTGGATGATTTGCGCACATTGGCACTGGTTGACGCTGGAGAATTGCCGCTTGAAATGGAAGAAGTGAATCTCCCGGTATTGATCGGAAAAGTGGTGAAACGTTTTAAACCACAGGCTGACCAGCAGAATGCCAAATTGGAATTCACGGGCCAAAGGAAGAAAGAAGAGATCATTATCAAGGCGGACCCGGACCGCATGACGCAGATACTGGGGAACCTGATCGCCAACGCGCTGCATCATACACCCGCCAAAGGCCGTATCACGATAGATGTAGCGAAGACCAACGGGGAGGTCACCGTCTCCGTACAGGATAGCGGCTGCGGCATCCCTGAAGATGACCTGCCGCGTCTCTTTGAGCGATTCTACCGCGGCGATAAATCGCGCAACCGGGAGAACTCGGGCAGTACAGGATTGGGTCTTTCCATCGCGCGCAACTTGGCCAGGGTCCACGGCGGCGAACTTATCGCCAGAAACGCGGAGGGCGGTGGTGCTTTGTTTGTTTTGACCTTCCCCGTGTAGAATTAAATACCCACATATGAACAAATGTGCTATAATTTAAATCAACCAACCAGATACAGGAGTTGAGTGGATGGGATTCAATTTGCACGCACCATACAAACCAACCGGCGACCAACCCGAAGCCATCGAAGAATTGGTGGCGGGGTTGAAAAAGGGATACCGCGACCAGGTTCTGCTGGGTGCCACCGGTACAGGCAAGACCTTCACGATCGCCAACGTCATTCAGCAGGTGCAGATGCCGGCGCTGGTAATGGCGCATAATAAAACCCTGGCGGCACAACTTTATACGGAATTCAAAGAATTCTTCCCGGAAAACTCGGTCAATTACTTTGTTTCATACTACGATTACTACCAGCCGGAGGCGTATGTACCGCGTCAGGACCTATATATCGAAAAGGAAACAGAAATAAACGAGGAGATCGACCGGTTGCGTCTGGCCGCGACCACGGCACTGATGTCGCGCAAGGATGTCATCATTGTGGCGTCAGTGTCGTGCATCTACGGTCTGGGGGATCCCGAGAACTACGCTGGTGTAGTCATCCGTTTTGACGTAGGGGCGATTTACAGGCGACAGGCGCTGCTCAGGCGGCTCATTGAGAGCCAGTACCAGCGCAACGACATGGAGTTGCTTCCGGGTGTGTTCAGGGTACGCGGCGATACCATCGAGATTTTCCCGGCTTACGAAGAGAAGAAAGCGGTGCGAATCAGCTTCTTCGGCGACGAAGTGGAAAAAATGGTGGAGTTCAACCCACTGATCGGTGAGGTGTACTCGGAACCGCAGCATTTCGAAGTCTACCCGGCCAAACATTACATTGCTTCTGAAGAACGTCTCAAGAACGCCATCACCGATATTGAGAAAGAACTTGACGACCAGTTGAACTACTTCCGCAACAGCGGCAAGCTGCTGGAAGCACAGCGCATCGAGCAGCGCTGCAGGTATGATCTGGAAATGCTCAAGGAAGTGGGCTACTGCTCAGGTATCGAAAACTACTCGCGCCATTTGGACCAGCGCCCGGCCGGGTCACCGCCCTGGACACTGATGGACTACCTTCCCAGCGAGTACTTGCTTGTCATCGATGAATCGCACATGACAGTCCCGCAAGTACGCGGCATGTATCACGGCGACCAATCTCGCAAGGGTACATTGGTGGAATACGGTTTCCGTCTACCCTCAGCAATGGATAACCGACCGCTAACCTTTGATGAATTTGAGAAACACATGGGGTATACACTTTACACCTCCGCCACACCGGCTGAGTTTGAAATGAAACGCACCAACCAGGTCGTGGAGCAGATCATCAGACCCACCGGTTTGCTAGATCCTGAAGTGGAAGTACGGCCGACCAAGGGTCAGGTGGACGATCTGTACGCGGAGATCAAGAAGCGAACCGAGCAGGGAGAACGCGTGCTGGTAACCACGCTGACCAAGCGTATGGCAGAGGACCTGGCGGACTATCTGCTGGAACTGGGCGTAAAGGTGCATTACCTGCATTCAGAGGTGGAGACACTGGAACGCGTGGGCATCCTGCGCGACCTGCGTATGGGTGTTTTCGACATCATTGTCGGTATTAACCTGCTGCGTGAAGGCTTGGACCTGCCTGAGGTTTCGATGGTAGCCATCCTTGATGCGGATAAGCAGGGCTTCTTGCGTTCGCAGACCGCGCTCATTCAGACCATCGGGCGTGCTGCCAGAAACGTGAATGGCAAGGTCATCATGTACGCCGACCAGATGACGGACGCGATGAAAAGCGCCATCGATGAGACGAACCGTCGCCGCAAGAAGCAGGATGACTACAACAAGAAACACGGAATTGAGCCGTTCACCATCATAAAGGCTGTGCACGATATCACCGAGCAGCTTACGCTGGCGCCATCGATGGCAGCCGAGAGACGCGGGGAGTACAGGGCGGGAAAGACAGCACCTTCGATCCCTGAAAAGGAAATCAAACGGCTCATCACCGAAATGGAAGTGCAGATGCGTCAGGCAGCCAAAGATCTCGAATTCGAGAAGGCCGCTGTCTTCCGTGATCAGATCCTGGACATGCGCAAACTGCTGGCGGACGAATCCGATCTGCCGCCCTGGCAGAAAGCCAGGTTAATGGCCGGCGATATCGAGTAGAGTGTTATTCAGTTGGCAGAATACTAAACTGAGTGTATTTCTTTACCCCTGTAGACCATTCACATTTGAGGTTGGTGACGATGGAGCGGCTGGTGCCCTGCCTGACCAATTCAAGAAGGTGCTCCAGCATTTCGCGGCCGCCCTCGGCAGTCAGTTCCACGGCGCCGGAATACTGATTGCGAACCCAGCCAGTGAGACCCAGACGGCTGGCGCTTTCCTGAACGAAATAGCGGAATCCCACACCCTGCACATGACCTTCCACCACAGCATGCAATGACACTGCTTCAATTACCATTGCCGGATTCCTTCTTTGATTTATCAGGATCGTGTCTTCTGATGCGCAGCAGTCCCCAAATAACGAGGGGAAGGAGCAGTAAAAGCGGCCAGTAATCGATGACCGAGCTGGATCGTGATATTCCAGAGAACTCCGAGATCTTCCAATCCGATTCCAGAGCGGCAAGGTCTTTTCCCAGGATACTTAAGGTTAGCTGGCTGCAATTCAGACCGTTACCACCGGAACGCAGCAATTCTATAAACTTGTCATTACTATATGTTTGTGACAGATATGATGTGAATGATGCGGACTGCGCGTAGGCAAGCGATGAACGTGAGGCCTCCGGCGGCATGGAAGTGCACAACTGGTCAAAGGGGAGCAGATTTCCATCACGATATGAGTTCTGCAGCATGCGCGCGTCATCAGCAGAAGCAAGGTTCTCTGCGTTGACGGCCAGTCCTTCAAGCAGCCAGGTGGGTGAAGATAAATAATTCCCATTTGCTGCAGAATATTCAAGCATGTGCATGATCTCGTGTGAGATCTGGCGCTTTAACTCCCGGGTGTTGTCTATATCGACTGATTCAGACACCAGGATGACACCGAGCTCAGGATCTGCTTCTCCGGCCGCCCAGGGTTGACCGTTTGAGCCAAGAGCAACCGCAAGCGAAGTGGAATCAGGATAGATATAGACTTGCATTGGGAGTTCAGGAGAGACAGGGAGCAGACTGGTGGCATATTTCAATCCTGAGAGAGCAATTCCCTGCAGGTCCGCAGAATTCACTTCATTTGTGGGTGTGGTATGGATGATGAACCACTTGGTTTCGCTCAACTGCCATTCAAAGCGGTTGTCGAGGTAATCAAACCAGTAAGACGGTGTTGATGTAACCGTACCATCTGAAGTAATGATTTCAAACCAATAATAGACGCGGTCAAAAACATGAAAAGGTGCCACATTGAGCGGGAAGGTGGCGCTCACCTGGCCTGTGTCAGAAATCTCAGCCGGAATACGTACTTGCGCGCTCTCCTCAGATTGTAGAAGGATGTTTACTCCAGTAATGCCTGTCAAATCCGGGAGATCAGCCGTGATGGAGATTTGTTCGCCAAAGAGGTACGAAACCTCAACATTAACTGGTTCCTGCACCGTTTGCACAATTGGCATCGGAGCAGAGAAAAGGTTGAAAAGCATTGACAGCAGCAGGATCAACGACATGAAGACAGATATCCCCTCTTAATACTTGTCTTCTTCGTCTTCATCTTCCTCGTCTTCATCCTCTTCGATGTCTTCAAGATCAAGGTCATCCTCATCGAGGTCACCTTCATCTTCTTCGTCGTCATCAAGAGGTTCAGAACCACCTTCGAAGTTCAGGAATTCCATCTGTTCGATATCGCCACCGATATCGATGTTCTCAAGAGCTCTTTCCAGCCAGACGATCTCTTCCTCGTCCTCGGATTTCTTCAACAATTCTTCGAAGGTTTCCTTGATGCCCTCTCCGCCGATCTGTGAGAGCGACCAGATGATGGCATAGCGAAGTTCAAGATCGTCTTCGATCTCTTCGAGCATTTCAAGAAGAGTATCGCGCGCCTTGTCCAGCTCGAGCTCGCCAGCAGCGCGGACGGCTTCGAATTTGATCTCATTTTCCGGACGCTCAAGATATTTGAGGACGGTTTCAGCCCACTTCTCGTCAGCAGAACGGCCGATGGCGAAGAGGGCTGAGGTCATCCATTGGGAATCCTCAGAATCAAGCGCTGTGTTGATCAGACCTGGAACTTTCGCGTTACTGGAATAACCCAGCGATTCAAGCGCGTTGCGGCGCACGAGGGGCAGGTCTTCACCTTTGACCACATCCAGCAGATTGGCCACCAGCGAGATCTTGAGATTGTCCGGGATACTGTCTAGCTCACCTAGATAAACAAATTTTCCAAGAGCGGAAGCAGCCGCGGCACGCACGTCTTCTGCTGAGTCAGATTCCATCATTTCGGTAAAGAGAGGGATCAGGCTGGCTTCTTCACATTCCCAGAGCAGACGAATGGCCATGACGCGTACAGCAGGATCAGGGTCAGTGATACCCAGTTTGGCAAACTCGTCAAAATTGACCAGAGTATCGGTCTCGGCGATGTTTTCAAGGTCCTCAAATAGCGAAAGCTTGCGTTTGGGATCGATCTGCAGCCAGAGTTGCTCGAGCGTGCGTTGATCTTTGTGCGAAAGATCAGAAAAGCTACGCAGCAGGCGCGGCGGAAAAGGCTGATTGAGGTCTAGTAGCGCTTCTGCGATTTTGTCAAATTTCTGAGTTTTGTCAGTCATAGGCAAACTCCGCATTACGGAAGTGAAATTGGATTGATGATGTCGTTGATGACAAGGACAACCATTAACAAAATCAATAATGAGAAGCCAATGAGATGGACACGGCTTTCGAGCTCGGGCTTAACTTTCTTTTTGAAAAGCAATTCCGGGATCAGGAAAAGGATGCGCCCACCATCGATGGCAGGAATGGGCAGCAGATTAGTGTAGCCCAGAGCGATTGACAGGGTGGCAAGGTAGGAGAGGATATAGAGGTTTTTGGCAGCGGGATTTTCTGCAGCGGTGGCAGTATCTTCAGTCTTCACCTGGGCGTATAGATCATAAAGCCCGACGACACTGACCATGCGGGTTTCAGAAGGTTCGATCTTGCCAGTGATCAGCTTTACCGGCAAAGTGATCAATTGAGCACCCTGGTCCAGTGTAGACAGGAAAGCTGCTGGAACGGCCTGCCAAAAGGTGACTGGCACGGTGGGGTTACTGATGGTGACGCCCATGGCTCCCTGGCCTTTTGGTGGATTAGCTCTAGGAGTCAGTTCAACGACCAGTGTCTCGTCATTGCGAAGCAGTGTGATCTGGGTCGGTTTATCGAGATTCTGACCAACCAATGTGGAAAGCCCTTCCATGCTGGTAACGTTTTCACCATTAACCTCAGTGATGATGTCGTCAATACGAATATCAGCAATGGCTGCAGGAGAATCTGCAGCGACTCCGACAACAGCTACCTTGCTCGTGTCATATGATCCAGCCTTCATGAACAGGATGATGACAAGGATGAAACCCAGGAGCAGGTTCATGAGCGCGCCGCCCAGCAGGGTAATGAGCCTGCGCCAGGGATTGGCAGCAGCAAAACTGCCTTCGCTCATGTCGGCCGCGTTTTCGCCTTTCATACGGCAAAAACCGCCAAAGGGGATCCAGTTGAGTGAAAAATCGGTACCCTTCCAGCGGAATAACTTGAAGATGCGTGGGGGATAACCGAATCCAAATTCCTCCACCGTGATTCCGCTCAGACGGGCGGTGATGAAATGGCCAAATTCATGGATGAACACCAGCAAGCCAAAGGCCAGGATGAATTCGAGAATATTGAGTGCTGTTGCGAGTATGTTTGACATGACTTTCCTTTATACCGTTAACGAACAACGATTATTGAATATTATATCCGTTGAACGGTGAAGATTCCATTAACAATTCGTTGGAGTGGTTCAGACGAGGTGCGCCGCGCCGCCTATTGATGATGTGATTATCTGTTTGACACCGGGAAGGGCGGTCAGGCGGCGTTGTATGGCTTCCACCTTTTCAACTTCGCAGATGACATGCACATTCGGACCTGCATCCAGTGTGTAGGCCGCGGGGATGCCCGTTTTGCGCCAGGCCTGAACGGCCTGCATGATATTCAATGTTGCAGGTTCCCAATAGAATAACGGCGGTTTGGAGGTTATCATCACCGCGTGCATCATGTTGCTGTCGAGTTCGATGATCTCGGCCAAGGCCTGGAAATCCTTTTTCTGGATGGCATTACGGCACTGGTCCAGGCGGCGCTCGCTATCTCCTACGCGGGCAACCTGCAGCGGACTGGTGGCAGCAGTGGTGTGGCCTTCACTTGAGCCCACTTTCTTTTGACCTTCTTCCACGACAGCGATGCAATCAGCAAGCGGCCAGTAATCTGGAGCAGCCACGGTAACCGCGAAGGAATCAAGATCGGAGCGGCCTTTGCGCCACTCGGTGATGCCAGCCGGGATGGAGCGGCAGGCTGAACCTGAGCCGCGCCGGGCCAGGCGGGAGAGGTTGGGTTCGGGAATCTCCAATCCAAGTGCGCCGACGGCAGCCAGGGTGAGGGCAGCGAAAGCCGAGGCTGAGGAGGCAATCCCCGCACCGGTGGGGAAACTGTTCTCGCTGAAAACGTGGGCGTGGGTGGAAAAGCCGCGCAGTCCGCGGATGAAATCGAGGTGTTTGACCACTCTGGACAAACTGTCACCGCTCTGGCGCTTGCCGTTGAGATCAAAGATATCACTGGGAAAACTGGGATCGAAAGTGACACGGGTGCGCGTGGTGAGATCGGCCAGGTTCATTGAAATAGAACCGTTCATGGGCAGGCGCAGATCGTTGTCGCGATTGCCCCAGTACTTGATGAAAGCGATGTTGGGGTGGGCGATGGCAGTAGCAGAGGACGTGGGCATGGTTTCTCAGTTCCCTTTCAAGGATAAGTGTACCATGTCGGCAATCCGAATTGTCTGTTTCTATTCCTAAAAATATCTTACGACACGCTGGTTTATCTGGCAGGTCACTTCGTAAGTGATTGTGTTCAATTTCTCAGCCCACTCGTCGCAGGTAATCTCAGAATCGCCGCTTTTACCAATGAGTACAACCTCATCGCCCACTTTGACCGTGGTCTCTAATCCAAGGTTGACCATGCTCTGGTCCATGCAGACGCGGCCAACGACAGGAAAAGAGCAGCCATTGATGAGAACGCGGCCTGTGTTGGAGAAAAGGCGGTTGAAACCATCAGCGTAACCGGCCGGGATGGTGGCAATGTAGGTATCTTCTGGGGCAATCCAGGTGCGTCCATAACCGATGCTGGTGCCCTTGGTGACTTTCTTTACGAAAGATACGCGGGTGATGAAACTCAATCCGGGTTTGAGTTCAATGCTGTGAGGGGTGAGTTTATCGGGGTAAAAGCCGTAGATCATGATGCCCGGGCGGACCATATCCAGCCAACCCTCGGGATAGCCGAGTACTGCGCCTGAATTGGAGCAGTGGGCGATCTCGAGCTTGCGGCAGATGGCTTTTTCCACGTCCGCGGTTGTTTCTTTGAACAGAGAAATCTGTTGATGAGTGAAATCATTATCTCCGGCATCGCTAATGGGCAGATGTGTGAAGATACCCTGCAGGTGCATCTCAGGGCAGGCCTGTTCGATGAAGGCGGCCAGGTGTGGTGCTTCTGAGGGAGTGACACCAACACGCCCCATGCCTGTATCCACTTTGAGGTGGATGTTGGCCGGGGTGTTGATCTCGCGGCAGACCTTGCTCAATGTTTCAACACTCTCGCGGTCACAGATGGAAAGTGTGATGCCATTGGTCACAGCATCGGCCATTTCTTCAGGAAATGTAGGGCTGAACTTGAGGATGGGCAGCTTGATACCGGCTTCACGCAGTTGGATACCCTCAGGTAAGGTAGCAACGCCCAACCAGTCCAAGCCAATCTCCTGCGCCATGCGCGAGACTTCCACAGCACCGTGGCCATAGGCGTTGGCTTTGACGGCAATAAGGATTTTGCGTTCGGGACCAACCGCATTGCGAATGCCTTCGATGTTGGAACGGATGTTATCGAGATGAACGCGTACGTGAGTCTGATAAAGCATGGCTGCCTTCTAAATAATGAGTTAGTCTACCACCACTTTTTGCACATAAGCCGAGGTGCTGGCCGCGAGCAACGCCGAGTAACCCGGGTAAAACGCGATTTCGCTGCCGACATGAATAGGTTCCGCTGCTTCATGGACATCGACGATCAGGTGGTCACTGCTGCCGCCGAGTACGATCATACCAGTGTCAACAGGTTCGATATTATCGACCACCACGTCTTGGCGGCCGATGTTGCAGATGGCACGTTTACGCAAGCCGTGGTCGGTGAATTCAGGAGTGCCGCCAAAGGCATCCTGACCGCGTGAGCCGATGGGGACAGAGGGTTTGACCTCCATCTCAACCACCTCGGCCACAACACGGTAGGTATCCTGCCGCGTTCCCGGCCAGGGAGAGCGGTCAAGCACGTTGCGGCCTAATTGGATGGCTTCGCCAATGCGCAGTTGATTGATGCCTGCTGGAATACCACCCGCTGCCAGCAGGGGCAGGTTGGCGCTGTTTCCGCCGCTGATTACGTCCAGGGGCAGACCGGTGATCTGACTACACTTCGCTTGCAAATCTAGGAGCATTTGCATCTTATCGGTGGTGGGGATGACCCCGCCGTAACAGGCCAGGTTGCATCCCAGACCGATCACATCGATATTCGGCAGGTTGGCTGCACCGCTCACTACTTCGAGAACGTGATCAGGCCAGATGCCTTCGCGCAGGTCGCCCAGGTCAACCATGATGATGACCTGATGACGTTTCCCTGTTTTCCGGGCTGCATTTGAGAGGCCACGGATCGTCTCAAGTGAGGAATTAAGTGAGATATCTGCCAGTTCGACAACTTCACCCAGACGGCTGGGAGTGGGGATGCGCAACAGCATGAGGGGTAATTTAGAGCCAGTCTCGCGGATGGCCTTCAGGTTTTCCAGGCGGGAATCAGCAAGCATTTCCGCGCCGACAGCTTCCAACGCTTTCACAACAGCCGGGTGGGCGCTGACCACCTTTGTCACGCAGGCCACCTTGATACCGTGAGAACGGCATAGGCCAATTACTGAGCGGGCATTCTCTTGAATGCGCGCTGGAAAGATTTCGAGACGGGGAGTGAACAATGTCATTTTGTCTCCTGTTCCACCCAGTGTTTGAATGTCGCTTTGACAGCTTCGGGGTACGTCTGAGCCAGCGTACCCAGGGCAGAGAAACGATAATCTCTGTCCATTAATATGCGGGCATCAGGTTGGGGAAGCAGATACTTACCGGCTCCGCTGCGGATGTGCTGGAGGATCTTCTCACCGCCTTCAAGGCGAGTGAGCGCGCCGCCTGTGCCCACGATCCATTTGACCGCGGTCAGGTCCTTGCCTTTGACGATCTGCTTTTTACCGGATGGTGTATAGAGGTCACTGACCGTGCCAGCATGGCGGCGCACGCCGATGTTGACGGCTTTTTCGCACAACCAGTGGGTGAGATCCTTCTGCGGTTTGGTCTCCGGGATGGCGCGCAGTTCATCGAGCGATTCAGAGTGTTTGGGGTCATCGGCCTGCTCGATGATATTGTGCGCGTTGATGAACACACCCAGATCACCCTCGACGGTGCGTTTGGCGCGGGGTTCGGGTTCGATCATGCGGGCAGTCCATTCAGTACTGCCGTCGGTGACGCTGTGTACATCGGTGGTGGCACCGCCAACGTCAAAAACCAGACAGTCGCCCATTTCTTCGGCGAAAAGCTCCGCGCCGCGCAACACTGCGCCCGGTGTGGGCAGAATACCATGCGTAGTCAGTTCAGCCAGGTAGGTCATTCCGGGAGCATGTATGATGTGACGGTTGAAAACTTCATGGATCACCTTGCGCAGCGGGTCAATGTTTAGCACATCCACCTCAGGGAAAACATTGGCTGCGAGAAGGAATTCTACACCGGCGTCAGTGAAAATCTTTTCCACGTGCTTGCGTAGGGCAGAATTTCCGGCGTAAACGACTGGAGCGTGTAGCTTTAATGATGCAAGCTTTTCAGCGTTCTGTAAAACAGTTTCCTTCTCGCCAAAATCCACTCCGCCGGCGAGAAGAATGATGTTGGGTTGGATGCCGCGTATCTCATCAAGATCATAATCGTCGAGTAGACCGGCAGTGACCATTTTAACGATGGCGCCAGCGCCAAGAGCCGCCTCGCGGGCAGCCCTGGCCGTCATACTGTAAGTCAAGCCGTGGACGGTCATTCTCAGACCGCCCGCGGCTGAACTATTGATGAAATTTTCGGGGTTGCCGGTTATATTGCCGTACCTGCTTTCGAGGTTGGTAATGGCCTCATCCACACCACGGCGAACGTCACCGGCAGCGACGCTGGTGGGTGCAAACCCCTGAGCGAGGTGTTCGAAGCGGCCTTCAGGCAACAGGCTAAAACCATTCACTTTCGTGATGGTTGAGCCAACCTCGATGGTGAGGAATTGCAGCGCTTGAGGCACACTCCACCTTGTTGGATCAGAGCACTCCGCGGGCTTTGAGGACCTTGACCATGGCATTCACCACGTGAATACCCTTGGTGCCGCGTCCGAATGTGGCATCAAGGCCGGTCTCTTTGGCCATTTCACGGTTCACCTGAGTACCGCCTGCTATGAGGATGATGCGGTCGCGTATGCCGCGCTCGACGCATAGGTCAGCCAGCTTCTTCATCTGTGTGCGATGTGTGTCGTTGTGACTGATGATGGTAGAGATGAGGATAGCCTGCGCACCGGTTTCAATGGCAGCATCCACCAGCTTGCTGACCGGTACAGAAGTGCCGAGATAATGATACTTGACACCGTACTTCTCAATACCGCCATGCTTGATATCGAGGATCTCGCGCAGACCAACACTGTGCTCGTCTTCGCCAACGGTGGCAGCCACGACCTTGAGCCCCACCTTCTTGACTGCTTCACGCAGTTCGTCCTCGGGGAGGATGACCTCTTTTTCAGGTATCTTGAGGGTCTTGACGTCAATGGCAAAACCGACCTTGCCTTTAACTTCAACAAAGCAGCCTTCGGCCGGGTGCATGACCTGGATGTTAACCACCTGGGGATCCTCAAGACCAAGTTTCTTGGCCATTTCCACGCCGTAGACTGCAGCCACATCTTCAGGCAGGGGTACGAAGAACTGGGTGAGGATGGTGCCGTCGCCAGCCCATTCGGCTTCAGGTTTGATCATGCCACCTTTGCGGTATGGCAGGGTCTCTTTCAGACGCATGTTGCAGTTGTCTTCTGAATCCAGTTCGTCGATGTAGACGATCTTCTCGGGTTTGCACAGGGTGCAGCCATCGATGGGATCACAGACATGTTTCACGTCAGCAGGCAAATGGTTTTCGCCAAAATGATCACAAACAGGGGCAAAATAATCGGGATCGCGTTCGACGAGTGAACCAGCACCAACGCCGCCCTTACTGTCGCGGGCGATACCATCGCCGTTGCGGTCGGGGTAGCGTCCGGAATCCACAAAGAAGCCTTTTTCCACGGCAGTAAAGTATCCGCCGGATTCGATGACCTCTTCAAGGAAGGCGACAGCGCGTTCTTTGAGGTCGCGAACCATTTCACCGAGCGGTCCCTTGTGTTTGAGCTCGACGAGCTCTTTGATGCCATCAAGCGCAGCCCAGGTTTGTTTCACCGTCTGCACGCCGCGAATGTTGTTGTAGTGCCAGGGCACGTTGCGGCCTTCATCAGGAGTGATGGTACTCTGGATGTCGGCACTGGTGAGCATGGAAATAAGCGTGTCGACAGTGTGCGTGCGGATGGCTTCTTCAATATCGGCTTCGATGTAGCGCGTGTTCTGCTGGGCGCGCATCTTGAAATCGGAGAAGAAGTCACGCAGGGCAACAGCGTAAGGCAGGTCAAACCAAAGTTTGGGCGCAGGGGGCGCGTCGGGCGGAACGGTTGAAAGACCGATGAGGTCTTTGGCCATACCCACCTTGACCGAGAAAGCGCAGTTGATGCCGTGCTGCACCATCAATTCGGGCATCACGAGCCAGCCGTTCTTGGCAGTGGCGTTGGCATTATGGGCGCCGTCGATCTGGAAGATACGTGCGCCGTTCATCACTTTCTTAGCTTCGGCAGCGTCTACGAAGGAGCGCAGCATGTTAACGTTGCGGTAGAGCACGTTGTACTGCGGGTCCTGGTGTGCGCCATTGATGCCTTCCTCGGCAAAGAGGACGGCAACTTCAGGACCGGCCACACCGGAAACGTAGCTGTGGAAGTTTATGGGGCGGCCTACCTCTTTTTCGATTTGGTCGCAGGCCTTGCGGCTGGCACGAATCTGCTTGCGGGTAATGGGCACACCGCCCACGCCTTCGGGAGTGCCTTCCAGGAGACCGTCAATGTGGCTCTGGCCGGTGGTGCGGATGACCATCAGGTGATCGGCGCCGTGCCAGGCAGCCATGCGCATGCGGCGGATGTCATCTTCAAAGCGGCCCGAGGCAATCTCGGTGGTGACAACGCAACTCGGCTGTGGGTCAATGTGATCAAAGTATTTCGAAGCAGGAAGACCGATGCTATTTTTGAGCGGTTTTGACATGTTGCGGTAATGGAACGGACCCAAGTCAATACCTTCAGCGGGAACGTCGCGCCAGGTCCAGCCCTTGCGGGTGGGGTGATAATTCTCCAATCCTTCAAGGATCAGATCAATATCAAGCTTCTCGTGGGGATCCAATGGTTTCTGTTCAGTCATGTCTTTTCTCTCAGATCCGATCAAAACAAACCGTAGAGAACGTCTTTGTTCTCGAGAATGGATGCAGCAGCCGTACGAACGTCGGTTCCGTTTTTCTGGGACAGCTTCAAAACCACGTGCCCGGCACCTTTTCCGAGCAGACCAGCTTCAAGAACGCGGTCCACCACACCATGCGCGGTGATGCTGTCAATACCCATGCGCAGCAGAACAGAACGTTCGATGGATGGGGAGGTATGGGTCTTGGCCAGGTCAACAATGGGTTCAACAACCTGGTTGCACAGTTCCCAGAAACGCGCCTTCAGTTCATCGTCACTCATTTTGCTGAGTTCTACGCGCCTCTTTTCAAACTTTTGGTTGCGATCTTCACTCATGATTACTGATCCTTTTTATGCGGGAAGATTCTGTTTAACCCAATCGGGGGTCTTCTTGATATCGGCGGCCAGAAAGGCGATGTCGCCTTCACTCCAATCAGCAGCGGGGAGCACCCTGGCCGCGTTGGTAAGGTAGGAATGGCGCAGTTTATCGATATCCTGCTCCATACCGCGAACCTGGTCCAGCCGTTTGGGCAGAACGATGGTTTTGCCGGGGATATTGTCTTTGGGGTCGCCGCGGCGGACTTCGATGCCATTCTCGCGGGCAAAGGAAAGCTGGCTGTTGTGATGCTTGCCGGCGCCGGTATATTCTGTCTCCTGCACCACCACGATCTGGTCCTTGTCCATCTGGCGGGCGAGGGTCACAGCAGCGGTGAGGCTGGTGTTACCCGCAGGACCGCGTTCGAGGCCTTCGAGTTTGGTGAGGAGTTCGGTCATGTAAAAGACTTCGCCCTGGGTCACCAACTGGTAGGCATCCATGTAGCGCAGACTGCGCGCGGCATTACGGGGAACGTCCACGCGATCAGGCCAGGTAGCAAAGGGGACGCCAAAACCGGTATGACCGGTGGTGAATGATTTCCGATTAAAATCGTGATCTGAAGCCATATGCAGACCGCTCAGGTCGACAGAACAGGCGATGATACGGGTGTCCTTGCATCCGGCTGCGAGCAGGCCGCGTGCGGTACCGGTGAGGTTGCCGCCGCCGGCGTGGGTGATGGCTACGGCATCGGGATCTTTGCCGTAACGGGCGCGAACCTGCTGGGCGACTTCGAAACCAAGGCTTTCCACGCCGCGGATACCGAAGGGCGTGTACAGACTGGCGTTGAAAAAGCCGGTCTCTTCCAGTGTGCGTAATAGCATGTAGAAGAGTTCAGGACCAACAGTTAGTTTGAGCACTTCAGCGCCGTAGGCTTCGCAGGCGCGACTTTTCTCGATGATCTCAGGTTGACCCACCCAGCGACTGTCGAAAACTTCCTGGACGATGATGCATTTCAGCCCGCGCTGAACAGCCTGGGAGGCTACTGCCACCCCGTAGTTGCCGCTGGTGGCAGCGATCATCCCCTTGAAGCCCTTCTTTTTGGCTTCGTAAGCGCTGACAGCAGCACGGCGGGCCTTGAAACTACCCGAGGCATTGGCGGCTTCATCCTTGACCAGGATGAGGGCGCCTTTTCCGGGAGGAGAGATCTTGCGGACAGCTTCGGTAAGGTTGCGCAGTTCGAACAGAGGAGTATTGCCAACCTTTGTTTCAGCCTGGATGCGGATGATATCGTCCATGCTATAGCCGGTCTCGCGCATCATGCGCTCGTAATCAAACGCGACCGGGCTTTGCACGAAATCATCATAGTCGATGCCCAACGAGGATTTCATGATCTCGTTCTTGCGGGCAGTCACAGCGGAGTAGGACATGTCTTTATTTGTCATTTTCCGCCTCCGTGCCGATGGTCAGGAGTTCGGGAACTGTTTTCCCAAAGGAGTGACTGTAGCTGGGATTAATGGTGACCAATTTACCCAGAAGACTTCGCCCAATGATGGTGCGAATCTCAACATCTTCGCCAAGTGAGGCGTCGGCTGTGAGGAAGCCTGATACACGCATCAGGTAGGGGACTTTCTTGGTATCTTCAGGGAGCGTGGATGCCCGTTCGGCAGGGGTTAACACGACCTGCTCGATCTCAACCCAGGTTCCTTTTTTAATATCTGGCATAAAATCCTCGATCAGGAACGACGAGTATAGGCGCTTTCACCCATCAGGGCGGCAGGGACGGGCATATCGATCATGCGTTTGAGACCAGGGGTGGAAGCCACAACAAGTGGGATCATGTTGACGGCGATACCTTCGGTGGCCACACCACCGGCAATCTCCGGTTTGATGCACATGTGGATCTCGGGTTTGCCGAAAACATTGATGTAATCGCCGGTTTCCTGACCCTCGAGCTGAGGATGGATCTGCTGCGGATGGACCAGCTTGATGACTTCCTTGTTGCCATGGTAACCGATGCCGATGTGAGAGCAGCCAGCGACCATACCAGGTTCCACCTTGATATAGGGAGTCTCGCGCTTGACCTTGCTGACGATGGGTTCGCGGGTCTGTTCGATGCGGTCCACGCCAAGACCGAGGGCGTCGCTGATCATATTGATGGATTCGGGGAAGCCCACATGACCCACGATGGAGCCATCAGCGATACCGGCTTTAAACTCCTCGGGAGTGGTACCCACGCCCTGGCTGTTCATCACGGTTGGCCCATAAGGGCTGAGGTCATTAATACGGGAAGCTTCGATGCGTTCAACGTTGTGGTTACCGCCAGTGAGGGCGACAACAAGCAGATCAAGCACATAGCCGGGATTCACTCCGGTGCCGAGGATAGAGACACCGTTCTTTTTAGCAAGCTCATTCAGTTCTTTGGCGAGTTCGGGGTTTTGCGCGTAGGCATCTGACATTTCCTCAGCAATGGAAATGCAATTGATGCCGGCATTTAATATCTTGCGCAGGTCGGGAATCTGATCCTTCAACCAGGATGTGGTGGCGATAAGAACGATATCAACGTTCTCCTTCTTCAAAACATCCTCAGGCCGGTTGGTGACAACTACATCCAATTTCCTGCCGACTCCTAGGACTTCGCCAAGGTCTTTGCCTACAAAATCCGGTCTTCCATCCACCGCGGCCACAATCTTGAGCCCGGTTTTATCCAGCATCAGCTTAGCCATGCCACTTCCCATGGCGCCAAGCCCCCACTGAAGGACGCGAATTTGCTTCATATATCTCTCCTGGTTAAAATGTGAATGATCGGTGGATAAAATCCAAAGTGTATTTTAGCATGAAACAAAGGCTCTAAATCTCCCCTTTTGAGCGGCTGTTTGTCATGTTTTGAGACTTAGAATTGAAACATGCCCGAGGAGCCAATCGGGCATGCTGAAACTTCATGATTTGACAGTGATTAGAGACCTTTGATGAAGCAGGCGATGGCGAGCAGGACAAACCCGGCAATCAACAGCCAAATGGCCCAACCTGCGATCGCGCCTATCACGCCCAAAGCTCCCAGCGCGCCAACTGCTGCCAACGCCACTGAGATCCACCAGGTTAAGACTTTCGGGGGGGTTAATTTCATATTTAATCCTTTCTTTAAACAACTGTTATTTCATTTCGGTATCGGAAATCAAATCCGACAACAGTCCACCGGTAAATGATCAACACAGTTTAAAAAAGGCTCCACATTCATTATACAACTCAGGCAATTATAGATTGTGAGAGAAATCTAGCCAGGTCACGGAATTATCTGATAAATATCGAGAATTTGACTGGAATTCCACCATTGAGCAAGGAATTTGAGGTCTTGGGCTTCCCCAACTCAAGGGCACCGACCAGTTTGATGTCACTGCAGAGGAGACCAAGCGACCAATCATGAAATTCGGTGCGGAGAAGCTTGCCGAGGCTTGCGTAGAGGTTACGCAAATCTTTGGAGGAGCTGACGCGCAGTCCGTAAGGCGGGTTGGTGATGATCCAGCCAGCTTCAGGCTGCACGGGCAGATCGCTGAGTGCGTGACAGGCAAAATGAATATCCTGATTGACGCCAGTGCGCGCGGCATTGGCAGTGGCCATCTCGATGGCACCGTGGTCGCGGTCAGAGGCGTAAATGGATGATTCGCTTGGTTTGATATTCTTACGGGCAGTATCCAATATGGATTGATAGAGATCGGCTTTGAAATTGCTCCAATTTTGAAAAGCGAAGCGGCGGTTGATTCCAGGAGCGATACCACGAGCGATCAAGGCAGCTTCAATGGGGATGGTGCCTGATCCGCAAAAGGGATCCACCAAAGGTATACCCGGCTGCCAGCCACTAGCGGACAGCAATCCAGCAGCAAGCGTTTCACGCAGAGGTGCTTTGGCTACCGCTTGCCTGTAACCACGGCGGTGGAGCAACTCACCTGAAGAATCGATACTGATGGTGCACAAGTCATTCACCAGACGCACCAACACCAGTTGGCGGCTACTAATAGTAGATTCAGTTTTGACAGGTTTATGCAAACGGTCTTCTATTGCACCCAGAATCCGCTCGGCTACCGCATCAGAGTGATAGAGGCGGGATTTGTGGCAGGTGACTTTAACCTCAACCGGCTGGCCGGGAGAGAGATAACGTTCCCATTCCAGACGGCCAGCTTTCTTACGCAATTCGGAGAATGCAGCCGCGTAGAACTCACCCAGGCGAACAACCACGCGGCTGGCAGTACGCAGGTGCAAATTACACAGGTACACCTGCTGCTCATCCCCGCTGAATTCGATGCCGCCTTTTTCCTCCTCCGCACCCTGGAGAGCAGAGGTTTTTGATGTGTTTCCTGTTTCAGATAATGAAACCCCCAAAGAGCGAATCTCGTTGGTGAGATAAGGTTCAAGCCCGGGCGCGCAGGAGACGTAAACTCGCAAAGAAGATGATCCGCTCATTTTGCGCTCCGTTTCACTTCTTCTGAAGAATTACCAACCACGATATGCTTTTGGTGCTCTTTGCGCTTCAAACTCTTTTCAACGAAGATAGGCGCGCTTGTAAAGGGATTATGTTCGGTGTAGTACATAACACTGGCGTAAGTGGAAGGTGTGGGCGTGAATACCTGAACCTGCTCGGGAAGAACTTTCAACTCACGGACAACGAACTCTTTGAGTTTCCGCATTTCACGGTCGCTGCTGCTCGGATACGCTGCGATGAGATAGTAGGTGAGAAACTGCTTCTTTTCTGCTTCACGGGACAGACGATCAAACATGGATTTAAATCTGGACAGGGTGGAATTGGATGGCTTTCCCATCAAATTCAAGATCACAGGGTCCATGTGCTCGGGGGCGACCTTCATCTGGCCGGAAGTGTGATGCTGTACCACCTCGGAGAGGTAATTCAAACCATTTTGTTTATCTGCCAGAACCATATCGTAGCGGATCCCGGAACCCACAAAGGCCTTTTTGATCCCGGGAATCTGGCGAATTTTCTTGAGGAGTGTAATCTGATTCACATGATCGATTTTCAGTGTTGGACAGACCTCAGGGAATAAGCAACGCTTATCTGGGCATGCTCCTGAATTGTGCTTTTTGACGCATTCGATTGCGTACATATTGGCGGTCGGCCCGCCAAGGTCATTGATGATTCCCTTGAAATCAGGATCATGCGTGAATGCCGTTGCTTCACCAAGGATGGATTCCTGAGAGCGTGAGGAGACCGTGCGGCCTTCATGGACGGCGATGGCGCAGAAGTTACATTCGCCGTAACAACCGCGGTGGGTGGGAATAGACCAACGGATTGTCTCCAACGCTTTGACGCTGCCCTGGGCTTCATAATACGGATGTTGTTTACGGGCGAAGTCCAACGCGTAGACCTCATCCATTTCAGCGCGGGTCAGGGACGGTTGGGGAGGATTCTGAACGTAGTAGCGGTCGGTTTTCTTCTGAACCAATCCCTTTGCAGTGATCGCATCGTTGTTCTGATAGAAGAGGTGGAACATGCAGGTGAAGGAATGTTTGTCAGCAACAACTTCTTCAAAGGAAGGCAACTGTATATAATCAGCAGGCACGTCATGCGAAAGATATCCCAAGCCGCGGATGTTGGTTGGATCAGTATCATCACGCAGAGCCTTCGCCAGTTGAACGACGCTGCGTTCAGCCATGCCGTAGAGCAGGTAATCCGCCTTGGAGTCGAAGAGGATGGGAGCGCGCAGCTTATCATTCCAGTAGTCGTAGTGGGTGATGCGGCGCAGGCTGGCCTCGATGCCGCCGAGGACGATGGGAACAGTGTTCTTGAAGTACCTGCGGATAAGATTCGTGTAGGCAATCACAGCTCTATCCGGACGGCGATTGTTCTCCCCGCCGGGGGTGAAATCGTCGGATTTGCGCTTGCGCAGGGTGGCGGTGTAGTTGGCGACCATTGAATCCACCGTGCCGGAACTGACACCCCAGAAAAGACGCGGGGCTCCCAGACGCATGATGTCAGCACCATCATCTGTGAGTGCAGGCTGAGCAATGACGCCTACGCGGAAACCTGCATTCTGTAGGACTTTACCAATAACGGCGATGCCGGAATATGGACTATCAATATACGAATCCCCGCTGACAAGGATGACATCCAAGTCAAGCCAGGACAGCTTATTCATTTCTTCACGAGTAGTGGGCAGGAACATCATGACTCAATTCTGCTAGAGCAGTGAGTATAACACGCCGGCAAAGATCATCTGGAACCTTTTTTCTTTTCAGGAAGAAGAGTGCTGACATTAGGGGCAGTATGAAGGTATTTTCGAAAGGCCGTGACTTCTGCATGTGCAGTACTTATCATACGCTGCAATCTGGTGACTTCAGAGCTGTCAGGATCGCTATGGAGGAATGAAATCATGGCAGTATTGTCATCCATGGAGTCAATGGAGAGGTCGCCTCGAGCGGCATACCATTCCAGGATGAGCTTTATAATGGCGGTTGTCGAGGCACATGAAGCTGTGAGGTCAGCAAGAGTGATGGCAGTTTCTTCACCTTTTGTTTGCTTTACTTGTCTGCCTACCTTTTTTAGGAGTTCTCCAAGAGTGTTCTCCGGTGGTTCGAGACAAAACCAGAATATCCTGGCCGGTTTGACGCCTTCGATTATCGAGTGAAGAATTTCCATTGAAGGGGGAGTGGTCCACAAGACCAGATTTCTGGTAGAGTGCAGTCCAGTCCTGGTGAAGGATTCGATACCCACAGGAGCATTGGATTCAGCAAAAACAAGAACATCGCTGACTGGTATTAGTCCTTTAAATTCATTCAATGGATCCAGTGAGCGACGCAAATCGAAGTTCTCGATTTCTGAGGTTCTTTTCCTTGCTAGATGATGATCTTCAGCATTCAGCGAATCACGATAATCCTGCCACTCCAACTGGACGTCGACAATCCCCTTGAATTTCTTGAGAGAAGCGGTGAAGGCCAGATCAAAACGCGAAGCTGGATGCGGCAACCCCACCGACTGCCACCAAAGCGATTTATACAGGTTGCCTTCGCTGTCTCCCAGCGTGATCTTTTCGTGCTCCCCGCTTTTGCCCATCACAGTTGTGGATTCGAGTTCCAGCTCTGCTGTAGAGAACAGAACAGGTGGGTTACCGGGTCCAAAAGGTGCCAGTTGTTGCAGTTCAGACACCAGATCAAAGCTCAGGTTTTTGAGCTCTACCTGCTGATCGATCTCCACAGCGGATTTATAACTCGATTCAGCGACCATCCGGGAGATGGTTTCGAACAGTTGATATTTGAGCGTATCAAAGTTCTGAGAAGAGACCGCAAGACCGGCTGCCATGGGGTGACCACCGCATGAAATCAGCGATGATTCCTGTTCGCGTATGGCAGCGATAATATTGATGCCATCGACTGAACGCGCTGAACCTTTGACAACAGCAGGATCTGCTGTATTGAAAAGGATGACCGGGCGATGATACAGCTCCACAAGACGGCTGGCCACGATGCCGACCACACCGGGCGGCCAATCGGGGTGCCCCAGGTAGATGAGAGGTTTTTCAAGAAGTCGGGGTTCTTGTTCCAGCATGGTCTGTGCGCCATTGAAGACCTGGTCACAAAGCACCTTGCGGTTCGCGTTCAATCCTTCAATACGGTTACATGTGGTAGCTATAAAAACGGGATCATCTGAAAGTAGGAATTCGACCATGGGGTTGGCATCAGCGAGCCTGCCTACGGCATTCAGACGCGGTGCTAGCACATAAGACACTACCGAGTCTGTGATCTCATCGGGTAAGGAATTGTTCTCTTTGAGAATGGCATTCAATGCGGCGCGGGGAAAGGCACGTATACGCGCAAGACCTTTCTGAACCAGAAAACGGGCGTCCCGGGTCAAAATTGCCAGATCGGCGATAAGGCCCAAAGCTGCCAGATCGATAAACCTTTCTGCATCTTCAGCTCTGCTCAAGGCAGAGAAAAGAGCTTCGAGTACCTTGTAAGCCACACCTGAACCTGAAAGTGTGGCAAGAGGATGAACCGCCGGGAGGAGCTGTGGATCGATAAGTGCGAAGGCGTCGGGAAGGACATCAGGCAAGGTGTGGTGATCGGTCACAATCACGTCGATGCCCAAATTATTCGCAAATGCAATCGCTTCATTGGCCGAGATGCCGGTATCGCAGGTGAGCAACAGAGTAATACCTGAGGCAAGGAATCTCTCAAGGTGCGGGATGGACAAGCCGTGAGATTCAGGGCCGCGTACCGGAATATGATATGACACATCAGCATCGAGAAGGCGCAAACCGCCCACCAGTATGGCCGTGGAGGTTTGGCCGTCTACGTCAAAATCACCCCAGATACCGATCTTCTCATGGTTCTTCAGGGCTAAAAGGATGCGAGAAATGGCCTTTTCGACTCCAGGAAGTTCTTGCGCCGGGCATGACGAGTAATTTGCAGGATCAAGGAATGCCCGAGCAACTGCGGGATCGGTGATGCCACGACGCACCAGCATTTGCAGGAAAGTTTCTGAACCACCAATTTCCCGGCGTAGTTGCTCGGGGATCTTTACTTCACCAGGGAACACCCACTCAGGGATGAATAACTTTTTCACATTCAGACCTGCGAGGAAAGTTCGCCAAAGTCGATATTGAAAGCGCTGGCGTCTGTGATTTCCACGTCTTCCTGCTGACGTACATCACCGGCTTTACTGCCACGCTCACAAAGCGAGCGGTAACGGCAAAACTCGCACATTTTTGCCTTTTCGGTGCGAGTGAACTCTTCTAGCGTCAATGATTCGATCTCATGGATCAAACCAGAGATGAGATCACGATTTGATCTGAGAGTTTCTTCTGAATAAGAGAACTGAACAGCCGAATCTGGGAAGACCGGATACCAGTAGGTCATGAAGATGTTTGCAGATTCGATGACCGGAGGATCAGTTTTCGCGGCAAGCACAAGCGGATATACCTTTGTTTGCATTCTGCCTTGCAGCCACTTGCGCTGCGGTTCATGCTGCGAGGTCTTCCAGTCATAGATCAAAGCATGACCATCCGGTGTGAGGATCACCAAATCGTACTTGGCCATCAGCCGGTGACCTGCAAACGGGATGGAAAGCGTCTTCTCAAATTGCCTAGTTCCTTCAATCATATCGATCCCGGCAGTCAGAAAACTGTTCCACCAACTACCGAGGATTGGATCTGTGATCGATGTGGTGAGTTGTTCCGTGGGAATACCGATTCCCTGTTGATAAACAAGCGTATGGAACTGCTCGCCCAGGCTCATCAAAGCTTCATGCTCGCGGACAGGTTCGCTTTCGAGGGAAGGCCACTCCTGCCTCTGGATGTGACGAAGCTGGAACAAGCGACGGCAGTTTACGAAGTCCTCGAGGTTTTGTTGGTTGAATGAGAAGTGCTCAGGCAGTAGCATCAGGGTTCTCCGTGAATGCGCTCAAAGCTTGCACAGGCAGGGCCAGCAAACTGCTGCCCAGCCGGCCGGTGTTCCAGGTGATGATAAGGTTTTCCTTTGCCCGCGTGATACCGACGTAAAGCAGGCGCAGCCGTTCAGCAGCGTAATCGATCCTGGCTTTACGCGTGGTATAACCATCGTTACGGAACAGGGACTCGGTATCTCCATTGATTAAGGCTTTCAACTGGGCCAGGCATTCCGCTTCAAGGTTGAGTTGGTTCTTGATGAACCACTTTTCACCCTTGTATTGGTCGAATTCCTGAACCGAGGGGAAATCGTAATTATTAGCTGAAAGCAGGTAGACTCTGTCCCATTCCAGACCCTTGGCCTTGTGGTATGTGGAAACAAAAACCTCGCCTTTATGTTTCTCTGGATCAAAACCTGTGTCTTCTTCAGCAAAACCTAGGAATTTACGCCGGTTGGTGGCAATGTCTCCCAGTTCCAGGGCAAAATCCTGCAATTGATTCTCAGGGTGAATGCGGGCGTTGAATTCAAGCAGCAGGGCAAGTTTATGCGAGACGGCCAGGTCTACTGCATTTGTAAAAAGCTCCTGCGACATGGTGATGACAAGCTGATCGATGGGGAGCAGTGTGGCTTTTTGCCAGTTCACCATCTGCGCCCGGAAATCACAAAATAACCGAACAGAGCCTTCTCCCAGGCGGGATTTGACAGTGTTTTCCAGCCAATCGTTTCCCGACAGCGGATACAAGAAATCCTCCACTTGCCGGCAGGAACGCAGTGCGGATACGAGCGTGTCAAGCTGGTTTTTCTCTTCATCCGTTTCTAAAAGACGACGATTGATCTCGTGATAAGCCGCAGCCAACTTCACTGACGAAGAGGGATCAGCCAGAGAGATGAGCAGTTTCTCGAGTATTTTGCAGGTGCTGCGGGTGGACTCGCTGCTCTTGAGCATTTCCACTACCTTGATGCCGACTGCTTCGAGTTGCTCGACGACCTTTTCACCATGGGCGCCGATGGGAGTGAGAACAGCCACTGATTTATCCATGTGGTCGGGCAGCCAGCGCTTGATAGAACCAACCACGTTCATGATCTCCTGCTCGGGAGACTGTTTGGTGGTGTAGATAACGATGTTGCGCGGTGCGTCGGCGGGGTTTGGCTGGGGATCCCCAGGATCGGTGGGCAGGATATGCGGTGTGACGAGCGACCCACGCAATTCCTCCACAGGATGGTCGTACATCGTCCAATCAATGAGTTGATTAGCGAGATTGATCACCGCGGGGCAAGAGCGCCCGGAATTGGCCAGGTCGCGGCGAATGACGTTTTTCTCCTTGAGAAAGTTCTTCAAGTATTCTGGGCTTGCGGTTGTAAAGGTCTCGTAGATGGCCTGGTTGGGATCACCCACGCGCACCCAGTTGCCGCTGCTGCCAACGAGCAGACGCAGGATCTTCTCCTGGATCATGGAGGAATCCTGGGCTTCATCTTCAAGAATGAATGGCCAGCGATAGCGTAATTGCTCGAGGTAACCGCTGTCGGTTTTGAGCACGTGATAAGCCAGACGGATGAGGTCGGAGAAATCCACGGCCGTCCGCAGGCGCAAACCGCGCTGATACTGGGTGTAAACCTCGATCGCCATGGAGAACAACGGGTCAGAGAATTTGTATTGTTCTTGTAGAGTGGTGATCGTCTCCGGGTCGAGCTGCAGGTCCTTGGCCTGACTGATGAAACTGGTGTTGAGGGAAGTGATCATATCCTCCCAGGAGCGCTTTACCTTGAAGTCCATGGGCAGGAAATCGGGCAGCACACAGTTTTGAGCCAACTCGGGATGACCGCGCAGGTAGGCGGCGCAGATCTCCTCCATCATACGGGAGCTTTCAGAGTCATCGACAATGGTGAAACGTTCGCTTAATCCGGCTATTCCCGGACGTTCGCGCACAATGTCATGGGCCAGGCCGTGCAGAGTTCGCACGCGGTAACCGATATCGGGCAGGAGTCCCCTTTCTTTGATAAATCCACCAATGCGGGCTGAGAAGTTATCCACCGCGGAATTGACCAGGGTTACGATCAATACCTCCTGTGTATCCTTGAGATCCGCGTCCATGATGAGATCGGCGGCGAGACTTGAGAGCGTGTGGGTCTTTCCGCTTCCCGGAACAGCGGAGACACCCATCCAACCAGAGCGGTACTTTAGGACTTCCGCCTGCATGGGCCGTGGCTTATACATGCTGCACCTCTTGCGCTGCCAGACCACGCAGCATTGTCTGTACGGCTACCAACAACGCGCCGCGTTCCTCTGAACCGGATTCGTTCATGCCAATGCTGATGAGGTTAACATGCTGCCCGCAGCGCTGCAGCAGACCAACGACCACGCGTTCCAGGGTGGCCTGGTCGGTGAGGAGGTCGTTGAACGCCGTCCATTGCTGACCTTCTGGCCAGTTGCGGCTCAGCACGTAGGGCTGTGTCAGGGGTTGATCAAGGCGGCTCCACCAACCGTTCGAGCCAATGTCCAGCCAGAATTGGTACTGGACAGGACGGTTGCTCATCAAATAAGTGAAGGCTGGCGCAATGAGAATACCGCGATTTTGCGCCTGTTCATCCCAATTGGAGAGATATTGCGCTGCGATGAGACCTTCTTCGACAACACGGATGTATTCTTGAGCGAGGGGAGCATTATTCGCAGTGATATCAGAGGAAATGACCTGACGGAATTTCCGCGCTGACTCCACCAGACGCGAGATTAGCGATGCGGCTTCGAAATCCTCATGGAAGGAAAAACCGCGCTGAGAAAGCAGCTCACCAAAGGCCTGGGCAAAGAAGACGTCCAGATCAACAGCAGCCCCCTCGCGGTAACGTTCCAGCCAGGTACGCAGCGTTTCGTATTTTTCACCCACAACAAAGGTAATGCGCTGCTGCATTTCGGGGCGGACCTGCGCGAAAGAAACAAGACCGTCTTGCGCGCGGTTGGGGGAATAGAGAATCTGGGCAACCAGGTCCGCGCGAATGAGGTCAATCTCGGGGATGAATTGCATCAACATATAACGCAGATCGTGGCGCGTGGGTGTGAATCCCCATTGCGGGTGGGCTACCTTGGCTAATGTGAGCAGAGCGCTCACCGGCGGCTCTTCGCACAAGCTGCGTGATGGCCGGAAGGTGAACCAAGGCAGTCCTTCGGCATCAAAGCGCCGGGTGAGGGTAAAACGCAGAGAATCGCTCAGGAAGGGGGTAAGGACTACGATCTGAGCCGGGTCAACTTTTTTCTCATTAACCAGCTTCATTATCTTTTCGACAATTCCATCCAGAGCCTGGGGGAAGAAGCGGTACGATTCAATAGAACAGGCAGTTCTGATGGACTCTGCATCAGCAGCAAGCGCCTGATGTTCACGAATGGCGTGGGAGAGAGAGTTCTCCAGGGTTTGTATGGCAGGAGATTTGATGAACGACTCGGTGAGTTCCAGTGTTTTTTCACAGCCGGAGCGCAATGACTCCGCAGAGGTTTTATCTGCGCCGAGAAAAGTACGGAAGCCGGCATCAGTATCCTGTATAAGAAGGACTGATTTGAAGTCCGGCAGCCATTCACGCACGATGTCGTGGACAGCGGGGATATCCTCTTCGATGTTGTCATAAACGAGATGCGTATAGCTATTCTTCAAGAAGCTTTTACATAATAGGGACGGCCAAAGATGCTTGTAATAGACCTCAAATTGCAGAGAGAAGTCAAGAAGATTGTTCTCAAGGCAATATTTCCTAAATTGCAGAGCACAATCCTGTACCTGCTCGTAGACGATCGTCTGTTTGGGTGACCCGGTCCAGGCGGAGGTCAATCTGCGCCCAATCTCATCCACGCCAAAACCGACCACAGCAGCTTTGTTCATGTTGTCTAATATCTGGCTGTAGATGCGGTTGGGTTCGATGGTGACCGAGTCGAAGTATCCTTTTTGCAGCAACGGCGCAATCACGCGGGCGAGGTAATACTGCGATGTCTCGAGGGTCAGGAATTGAGGTGACTTTACCGGATGCTTAAAACCGGCATTTTGAGCCGTTAGCGGCCAGAACAACGCGATCATTCGCTGCGCCAACCCACCAAGGGTCAGCACCGATACTGACCCGTTCGCTGGAAAATCCGCGGCAGATATCAAATCACGATAAGGTCTAGCCAGGCTGCGCTGCGGGGTAAGCACCAGTATGGAATCGGCAGGGACACCTGCTAATACCGCCCGGCGCAAATATTCCACACCCGCTGTGGTCTTGCCGCTGCCCGCAGGTCCGGAAACATTAACACGCTCCGAAAAACCTGATTCGAAGATCTCTTTCTGCCCAGCGGTGTATTGCATAGGAGAGTCAGTCATGATGGAAATTAATAAGCTTCGTCAGCTATTGAGTGAAGCACGGCTCTGACCAGCAACGCATCAGCTTCAGAACGGTGCTCATTTAGGAGGGGTATGTTGAAGAAAGCACCTGCTTCTTCCAATTTGAAAAACTTCAACGAACGGCGTACCGGATCCCAGACACCGCGAAAATCAGAAAATATCGCGAGTACATCAATCGATTTCAATGATTCACGCCAGGTGAGGTGGTAGCGGGCATGGGACTGCTGCATCATACGCAAATCGAAAGAGGTGTTGTAGGCTGCGATGGTGCGTCCGTACAAGTAACTGCGTACATTAGGCCACAGGATGGGCCACGCAGGTGCGGAAGCTACATCAGTATTCGAGATGTGGTGGATACGTTGAGCGTCCGGAGGGATGGGTCGCGAAGGCTTTACCAATGAACTGAAAAGCAATGATCCGTCAAAATCAACGATGGATATCTCGACGATCTCATCGTCACGGTCAAGACCGGTTGTCTCTGTATCCAGATAGACAGGCTTTTGCTCGATGATCTTCCTGGCCAGTTCTATGGCGTTTGATTTGCTTTTGGCCGGTGCAATGTTTGAAGGGTACAACTAGGGCAACTCCCACTGGTTGATCTCTTCCACGTCAACCGACATATTCCATTGTTCGTACGAGGCGATGAACACGCCGAAATAGCCAGGCTCGTTGATGCCGCTATCGTCAAGCTCTTTGACCAGTTTTCCGTTAACATACAGGCTGAAGTGTGTACCATCCAACATGACGCCGAGCCGGTTTTCCTGGTTGATGCCGGTAAGGATATTGGCGTCTTTAGTCCAGTCAACGAGTTTCTCATCATTGCCGCTGATATCGCGCATGAAGTAATACTCGCCGCCACAGGTGACGCCGAAGTAATAACCGTGGCCGTTGCCGTAGTCAGGCGCACGCATGACCAACCCGTAAAGGTCATCACCGGAGCAGTTGACCGTCTTGAAGGTCCCTTCAAGATAGTAATTCTGTGGTGTGGGATATGAAAGGCGCCAGCGGATCCCGCTATAGTTCTTGGTGGTGGTCATCACCAGATTACCGCCGGTTACCGACATCTCAACCGCGTCATCTGTGTAGGGAGTGTTTAAGCCAAACGCACTGCCGCTGGAGAAAGTGTCCGCATAAACTGGTGAGCCAAGTATCGACCTTGGATCGGCGGGAGTGGGAGTGATGGTGGGAATTCCTTCAGGAGTGGCCGTGATGACGACAACATTGCCGTCAGATGTGGGTACGGTGGTGCCTTCAGAGCCGCCAGCCTGCAGCGTCAAGGCTACACGTGTGGCTACCACGCTGGACCGGTTGGCAGTTTGAAACAACGGGAAATTGCATGAAACTAGCAATAACACCATTATGGGGAGGATAAAGAGTATTTTTCGCATGGTTCCCTCACATTCCTAGGATTATTATATCTTTTTCCGAAGAACCTTTGTATAAGATGATCCTGGTCGGTAATTGTTCTCGATGGATAACCGGAGCATATTGCCCGGATTCCACGTCGAATAAATTTTGCCACCATTTTCACCCTGGAGGCGTGATGGTTGTGGTTGAACGCGCTTAAGTTGAGCATGGTTTCCTTTATTGTACAGCATTTTTAGGGATCCATTT